>ENA-UOOI01000254-UOOI01000254.1-fermentation-metagenome-genome-assembly--contig:-NODE-254-length-69071-cov-3.958952_pt1 | contig 69071 bp, 40 predicted proteins | sample MGYA00245779_ERZ724027 | MGnify/ENA primary metagenome ERZ724027 (study PRJEB28704, sample SAMN03018318) | fermentation metagenome | biome: anthropogenic terrestrial biome; feature: soil; material...
GGAGAAAGCGAAGGCCGACAGCATCTTTGGCCGGGGATTGGAAATAAGCTGTGATGCGATGTTTTACAATGTGAAAGGCCGCAATTACCATGAAATGGGGGAATACGTCAAGGCCGGGGATTGCTATATAAATTCTACATGGCTGTTGCCCGAACGCATTTATCCCTACTATTTACTGGTAAAACTTTATGCCGATCCGGCCAATTATCAACCGGAAAAGATGATCCGCGCGGCAAACGCCGTACTGCAAAAAGAACCGAAAGTCCATTCCATGGCTGTCACGGAAATGCGCGATGAGGTGAGAAAAATATTGAAAGAGAAAGGAGCAGGGTATGAATAAAACCGGGAAGATCGTACGCAAAACAGGCAAGGTAGTACTGAACCTGTTTTACTATACCTCCATCGTCGTATCCGGCTTTATTGTCCTCCGGGTATTCGTGTTCGGTTCTTATAAAATACTGGCTTACGGCGCCCGGCTGTTTGACCTGTTCAGCGCAGTGGAGGGGAAAGAAGTGAAGGTTAAACGCATGCCGGGTTACACCCGTGTCAAGCATAATGATGTGGTTGTCTTTCATATTCCTTATCCGAATAAACGGGACAAGATTGAGATGCACATGCTGAAATACTATATCAAACGCTGTATCGGTGTTCCGGGTGATACGTTGCGCATCGTGAACGGTATCTATAGCGTGAATGCCGATACCGCGAAACGGTTGGGGAACTACGAGGGAGAACTGGCCATGAGCCGGAAACCAAAAAAGGCTTTCCCGCAAGGGGTATATAATGCCTTCCCCGGGGATACTGTCTTGAACTGGAACATCAAAGATTTCGGGCCCCTCTATATACCCCGCAAGGGAGACCGTATCACACTGGACAGGACAAATGCGTTACTCTATAAAAAGATCATCGAGTGGGAGAAAGGTTATCCCCTTCCATGGGAGAACGATACGTTACGGGACAACGGGAATCCGTTGCATGACTATACTTTCTCCCATAATTACTACTTTATGGGAGGTGACAGGGTGGAGAATTCGCGGGACTCCCGTTACTGGGGATTGCTTCCCGACGACCTGGTCGTAGGGAAAGCATGGCTGGTATGGAAGTCAGTGGATACCCGGTCAGGTACATCCAGACGGAAGAGAATACTGAAAAAAATAGAATAAATGTGTTAGGCCATGGGCTATCATGAAACAAATATTAAATTATATGATAAACCGTTTTAATTCCAGACTGTTAATTTTTCTGGTTTTTCTCTGCCTTTGTTCATGCAATCAGGAGAAGAAAGAGAACGCGGAAGCAACTGTCAGGGAACTCCCTCCCGACAAACAGGCCGAAGTGACCGTAGCGCCGCTTGTATATACCGATTTCGAGCACGAACTGGTGAGCAACGGCAAGATATCGGCACGGACGGTGGCAGAGGTGAGGTTCCAAACCTCGGAAGTGATTTCCAGGGTGTTTGTCAGGAACGGTGACCGCGTAACCAGGGGAGACCGACTGGCGGTGCTGGATACCCTCAGGTTGCATAACAGGCTGTCACAGGCAAAAGACGTGTTGGAGCGTAGCCGGCTTGAAATGCAGGACGTACTGATAGGACAGGGATTCAGGCTTGACAACCCTGAGGTCGTGCCGGAAGAGGTGATGCAGCTTGCCCGGATAAAAAGCGGCTTTAACACGGCGCAAACAAGCTGGGATATGGCAACCTACGACCTGGAGCGGGCTACGCTTACGGCTCCCATCGACGGCGTGGTCGCCAACCTGTTCGCCAAACCCCACACGCTCTCTTCATCTTCCGAGGTGTTCTGCCATATTGTCGACACGCGTACGCTGGAGGTCTCCTTCACCGTGCTGGAGAACGAACTAGGCCTGATCCGGAACGGTGACAGGGTAACCGTTAGCCCTTTTTCCCTGCCGAAAGTAGGGGTGGAAGGGCAGGTCTCCGAGATCAACCCGTGGGTCGACAAAAACGGCATGTTGCAGGTAAAAGCATCGGTGGCATACCACCCGCGCCTGGTGGAGGGGATGAATGCCCGGGTGAATATCTTCCGGTCGGCAGGTAAACAGTGGGTGGTTCCCAAAAGTGCCGTAGTGCTGCGCACGGGCAAGCAGGTGATCTTCACGCTGGCAGATGGCAAAGCGATCTGGAACTATGTGCAGACCGGGTTAGAGAATGCCGGTAATTATACCATTACCGGTGAAACACTGAAAGAGGGCGACCGGGTCATCGTCAGCGGTAACATCAACCTGGCGCATGAATCGCCCGTAACGGTGATCGCGGATACGGAAGAACCGGAAGGTCCGGAACAATAATTGTGCATTATTATCCCTAAGCTATGTTGAAATTTATCCTCCAGCGCCCGGTTTCCGTGTTAATGTCGTTCCTGGCATGCGTGATCATTGGTGTCATTACCTATAACACGCTGCCGGTGTCGCTACTGCCCGATATCGCCATTCCCGAGATCACCGTGCAGGTATCGGGCGACAATACCTCCGCCCGGGAACTGGAGAACACGGTGACAAAACCGATCCGCCGGCAACTGATGCAAGTGGGAAGGCTACGCGATATCCGGAGTGAAACACGGGACGGATCGGCCATCATCCGCCTGAAATTCGATTACGGAACAAATACCGACCTGGCATTTATCGAGGTAAACGAAAAAATTGACGCGGCCATGAACAGCTTGCCGCGTGATTTTCGCCGCCCGAGGGTGATCAAGGCCAGCGCCACCGACCTGCCCGTCTTTTACGTGAACCTTACCCTGAAAGACGATATACCTTACGGCGTTACCGACGAGCAGAAATTCCTGGATCTGTCCGAATTCGCCGATAACGTCATCAAACGGCGTATCGAACAACTGTCTGAAGTAGCGATGGCAGATATGACGGGATTAATGTACAAACACCTTCAGATAGTTCCTGACCTCCCGATGCTGGAGTCTGCCTCGATCACGCTGAACGATATCGAGAACGTACTCTCAGCCAATAACATTGAACCGGGGAGCATGGTCGTACGCGACGGTTATTACGAATATAATATCAAATTCTCTTCCCTGTTGCGTACACCTGAAGAGGTACGGAACATTTTTATTGAAAAGGGAGGGCGTATTTTCCAGTTGAAGGACCTGGCCGCGATCGATATCGTGCGCCAGCCCGAATCGGGCATGTCGCTGGTCAACGGAAAACGGGCCATCACCATCGGCATCATCAAGCAGGCCGACGAAACGATGAAGAACCTGCGCCTGTCGCTCAACAGGACACTCAGGAGCTTCGGGCGAAGTTATCCCGATGTGCAGTTCACCGTGAACCGCAACCAGACGGAACTGCTTGATTATACCATTTCCAACCTGCAGGAGAACCTTATCATGGGTTTTATCCTTGTCTTCATCGTGGCCCTCCTGTTCCTGGGAGATGCCAAATCGCCGGTGATTATCGGCATCAGTATGACCACTGCCCTCATCACCACTTTCATTTTCTTTTTCCTCTTCAAAGAGTCGATCAACATCATTACCCTGGCAGGCCTGATCCTCGCCCTTGGAAACATGATCGACAGCTCCATCGTGGTTACCGATATCATCACACAATACCGGCGTGAGGGATATCCGTTGGATGATGCCTGCGAGAAAGGAACCAAAGAGGTGATCATGCCTATCCTCAGCTCTACCCTTACCACGATAGCCGTTTTTGTGCCGTTGGTGTTTATGAGCGGTATAGCGGGTGCTATCTTTTATTCCGAAGCTTTTGCCGTGACCGTCGGGATGCTGGTGTCATACCTCACGGGGATTATTATGCTGCCGGTGCTCTATAAACTGGCATACGGACGAAAGGTTACGAAAAGGGATTTCTCCGGTTTTTTTGCCCGGATGCAACGGAAAATAGACGGGGTGGTATTCCCCTTCTACGACCGGGGCATCAATTACGTTTTCCGCCATAAGATATTCTTCCTGGCCCTGTTGGCGGTCTCCTTCCCGGTATGCGTTTTCCTGTTTAACGCCATGCCCAAAACCTCCATGCCTAAGCTGGACTATGTAGAAACGATCTCCATGGTGGAGTGGAACGAAAATATCCATGTGGATGAAAATGGGCGGCGGATAGCCGGACTGCTGAAACATGCGGAAGAATATGCGGTTGAAAATGCCTGCTATATAGGACAACGCCAATATCTTCTGGATAAGGACAATGAGTTGACCACTACCGAAGCCCAACTTTACTTCAAAACCGCGAAACCTTCGGACGTCGCACAGTTGGAAAAGCATGTGCGTGATTGGATGGCGCATCATTATCCCGAAGCCGTTATCTCTTTCTCTCCGCCTGAAAATGTGTTTGAAAAGATTTTTGATACGGCGGAAGCTGAAATTATAGTGCAGCTTTATACAAAGAACAGGGAGATGATCCCCGATCCGGTAGAAATACGTAAAATGGAGAACCTGCTGTTTGAAACTACCGGAAAGCAGGCTGAAGGTGTTCCTTTTGAGCAACAGTACGAAATTGTACCTGATAAGGAAAGGATGTTGCTTTACGGTGTATCGCAGCATGAGATCCACCAGGCCCTGAAAATCGCTTTCCGTGATAATCAGGTCGCTGTACTGCGCTCCTTCCAGCAATACCTGCCGATCTCGATCACGGGAAAACAGCAAACTATCGGGGAAGTATTGCACGAAACGTTTGTGAATGGCCGCCCGTCTAACAGTACGCAAACGGTGCGCGTACCTGTTTCGTCATTGATCAATGTAAGAACAGGTGAAGATATCAAAACCATTATTGCCGGAAAGAACGGGGAATATATCCCGTTGCGTTATCACCAAATGGATAATCCCGAACAATTCATGAAGAAAGCTTCAGATATTATCCGTCAGGCCGGTACGTGGGATTCGGCTTTCTCCGGTAATTTCTTTGCCAATGCAAAGATGTTGCGTGAACTGGCTGTCATCCTGCTGATATCGGTATTGCTTATGTACTTTATACTGGCTTCTCAGTTCGAGAATTTTCTGCAACCCTTCATTGTATTGACGGAAATCCCTATCGATATCGCTTTTGCCCTGGTTATACTATGGCTCACAGGTAACACCCTGAACCTGATGAGCGCTATCGGAATCGTGGTCACTACCGGAGTAATTCTCAATGACTCCATCCTGAAAATAGACCTGATCAATGAACTGCGGAAAGGCGGAATGCCTTTGATGGAAGCGATCCACACTGCCGGTGTAAGGCGGTTAAGGGCTATTATCATGACGGCCCTCACCTCCATCTTTTCAATGATACCCATCCTGTTCACCTTCGATATGGGGTCTGAATTACAGAAACCGCTTGCCATTACCATGATCAGCACCATGATCATCGGGACATTCGTAAGCGTATTTTTTATTCCATTGCTTTACTGGGCTATATATAGGAAATCTGAGGGTGATTAGGTGATTAGGTGGGAAAGTGGGTGTGGTGATTTGATGAGGGGAAGGTGAATAAGTGAAAAGTAATTGATAATTTGTAATTAGTAATTTTTATTATGACGCGTTCTTGCCTTATATACATGTTGTGCTTGGTGAGTTTCTGTTCATACCAAAGCCATGCCCAGGAGGTACATATTGAACTGGACCTGTATGCTGCCGTGCGGTTAGCCAACGACAGTTCGCTTACGGCTTTCCGGGCCAGGAACAGTTACATGGCCGGCTATTGGGAGTACCGGTCGTTCAAGGCGAGGCGGTTGCCCTCTTTGACACTTTATATGACTCCTTTATCGTATAACCGGGATTATACGCGTCGGTATGACTCCCAGCAGAATATCGATATCTATCGCCGTCAGCAATCTCTCTACAGCTACGGGAACCTCGCGGCACAGCAGAATTTCGACCTGACGGGCGGAACATTTTTTATCGATTCCGAGTTGGGATATATCCGTAATTTTGGGGAGCGTTCCTACAGCCAGTTTACCAGTGTCCCGATCCGTGTCGGGTACCGGCAGGAACTGTTTGGGTATAATGCCTTCAAATGGGAGAAGAAGATCGCTCCCGTAAAGTACGAAAAAGCAGGGAAAGAACTGCTCTACCAACTAGAACAAACGGCTGAAACCGCTGCCGGTTATTTTTTTGACCTGGCTATGGCCCAGGCGGAATACGAACTGGCAAAGGAAAATCTTGCCAGCTCCGATACACTTTATAAGATAGGAGAAGAAAAGCATAAAATAGCTTCCATCGGGCAAGCCGACCTGTTGACACTGAAACTGGACCGGGTAAATGCGAAAAACAGCCTGCAAAATGCGGATATCAACCTGAAAAGAAGTATGTTCGCTCTGGCTGCTTTTCTGAACATCGACAAAAACAGGAAAATCACATTGAAGTTGCCTGATTACCCTAAAGATATGTTTGTGGCAGTGGATGATGCATTACTGTTTGCCAGGGAAAATAATCCCGGATACCTGGATTCGGAACAACAGGTATTGCAATCGGAACAATCGCTGGAACGCACTAAAATCGAGTCGCGGTTCAATGCCGGGGTATCGGCCAGCATCGGATTTAACCAGGTTGCGGAATCTTTCCGGCAAGCCTATCAAAATCCGTTACAGCAGGATATCGTTTCGCTTAGGCTGTCTGTCCCCCTGGTAGATTGGGGAGTTCGGAAAGGGAGGTATAATATGGCGAAGAACAACCTCAATATTACAAAACTTACAGCACAGGAAAGGGAAGTGCAACTCGAGGAAGATGTGATCATGACGGTAGGGCACTTTACTGTTCAGCAGCAGCTTATCCGTAGTGCAGAGGAAGCCGTGGAACTGGCAAGGCTGGCATATGAACAGACACGGGAACGTTTTATTATCGGCAAAGCCGATATCAACAGCCTTACGCTGTCTGCAAGCCGCCGGCAGTCGGCCCAGCGCAACTATATCTCGGCGCTGCGTAACTATTGGCAGAGCTATTTTAAAATACGAAAGCTGACGTTATACGATTTCGAGAAACGCGTGCCGATTGCCGATACATTCGACTGGAACATAACGGGACAATAAAAGAATTTTGATTTTGAGCAGGGAAAGATATATATCATCGTTCACGGTCATTGTACTGTTTGTATGCTTGTCTGTTGTGGGGCTGGCATTGATCCCGTTGCTGCCGGTAAAGCTTGCTCCTTCACGTACTTTGCCGACTATCTCGGTGAGCTTCGGCATGCCGGGAAATGCTCCCCGTGTAGTAGAAATGGAGGCCACTTCCAAAATAGAATCGATGCTGGCGCGCGTGAAAGGTATCCGCAACATTTACTCCACTTCCGGAAACGGACGGGGAAGCATCACTATCGAATTCGATAAGCACACCTCTATCGATGTGGCCCGCTTCGAAGTATCGACCATTATCCGCCAGGTATGGCCGGAACTGCCCCGCAGTGTGACCTATCCCTCCATCTCGGTCAACCGTTCCGACGAAAAGGCATCGCGCCCCTTCATGACATATACCGTCAACTCCGCTGCCACGCCCATTGTTATTCAACGCTATACTGAGAATATCATTAAAACAGCGCTCAGCGATATTGAAGGATTATACAGGATCAATGTGAGCGGCGCCACGCCTATGGAATGGCAACTGGAATATGATTTCTGTATGTTAGAAACCGTGGGGGTGACCGTAAATGATATGCGGCAGGCCATATCGCAATATTATGCCGTTCAGTTTCTGGGAATGGCGGAAACCGAATCCCAAAGCGGACTCTCTTCGTGGATACGTATAACGATGCTCTCGGACATGGAAGAAGACAGTTTCGATCCTTCATCTATCTTCGTTATCAATAAGGGAGGAGCGCTTATCCGTTTAGACCAACTGGTGACAGTTACCCATACCGAAAGGGCGCCTTCGGGTTATTACCGTATCAATGGGCTTAACTCCATCTATTTGTCCCTTACGGCCGATGAGTCGGCCAACCAATTGCGATTAAGCGGATTAGTGAAGAAAAAGATGACGGAGATAGAAGCCGGTTTGCCGCCTGGTTATGAGATACATGCCAGTTACGACGCAACCGATTATATTAAGGCGGAACTTCGCAAGATCTATATCCGCAGTGGTATGACCATGCTGATCCTGTTACTCTTCGTACTGCTTATGACACGTAGCTTGCGCTATCTGTTCCTGATTGCCGCCAGTCTTTTTATTGATTTGGCCATTGCCGCCATTTTCTATTACCTGTTCAAACTGGAAATCCAACTTTATTCTCTTGCCGGCATCACCATTTCGCTCAGCCTGATCATCGATAACGCCATCATCATGACCGATCATATGATCCACAAAGGCAACCGGAAGGCCTTTATGCCTATACTGACCGCCACGGTGACTACTGTGGGGGCGCTATCCATGATTTTCCTGCTGGATGAGAAAATACGACTAAACCTGCAGGATTTTGCCGTTATATTAATTATTAACCTGATGGTTTCCCTCTGTGTGGCGACATTGTTTGTCCCGGCACTGATTGAGCGTATCCGGCTGGTTAAAAGAAAACGCCGCCGCCATCGTGTCCTGTTTTTTTCTCCTGCACGGTTGAGTATCCGTTTTACGCACGGTTATGAAAAGATGATCCATCTGATGAACCGCCGGAAATGGATTGCTTTCGTTGCTGTTGTTTTACTTTTTGGGTTACCTGTGTTTTTATTGCCTGACAGGATTGATAAGACCACTCCATTTGCGTTGAAATACAATAAAATAGTGGGAAATACTACATACAAGGAGAAGGTGAAACCGGTCGTTGACAAGGCGTTGGGAGGTACGTGGCGGCTATTTACCGAGAAAGTGTACCGGGGGAGCTATTTTACCCGTAAAGAGGAAACGGTATTGACCATTGCCGCATCGATGCCCAATGGAACTACTTTACCGCAGATGAACGACCTGATCGTGAAAATGGAGCGTTACCTGAGCGGTTTTTCCGAAATCAGGCAGTTCCAGACAAGTGTCTCCAGTGCCCGGCGGGCATCAATCAGCGTTTTCTTCCGGAAAGAGGACGAACAGGGAGGTTTTCCCTACCAGTTGAAAAACAAGGTGATAAGCAGGGCCCTGGAACTCGGAGGGGGGAGCTGGAGCGTATCCGGATTGGAGGATAGGGGATTCAGTAACGATGTAAGGGAATCAGCAGGGCAATACCGTGTAAAACTGTACGGATACAATTACGATGAACTCTCGGCCTGGACTGATACGTTAAAAAACCGCCTGCTGTCGTACAGGCGTATAAAGGAGGTACTCGTCAATTCCAATTTCTCGTGGTATAAGGACGACTATCAGGAGTTTTCTTTTGTACTGGACAAGGAATGGCTGGCAACCCGGGGGCTTCTTCCCGGTGAAGTATTCAGGTCGTTGCAACCGGTTTTTACCCGTGATATGTGGGTCGCTTCGGTTGTTATGGACGGAGAGAACGAAAATATCGTACTGGGCAGCAGGCAGTCGAAAGAGTATGACGTATGGGCGTTGGAACATATCGGGCGCAGTGTCGGGGATCGTTTTTATAAACTGGGTGAGGTCGCCGGAATAGACAAAGGGCAGGCACCGCAGGAAGTGGGCAAAGAAAACCAGCAATACCGGCTGGTATTGCAATACGAATATATCGGATCCTCCATGCAGGGAGGGAATGTTCTTGACAGGGAAATTAAAGAATTCAACAAACAGGTTCCCATGGGTTATAGTGCCCGTCGGGAAAGTTCTTACCGGGGTTGGGGTAAGCAGGACAATAACCAGTACTTTTTAATAGGCTTACTGGTGGCGATTATTTTTGTTACCACATCTATCCTGTTTAATTCCCTGAAGCAACCCTTTGCCGTTATATTTATCATTCCCGTATCCTTTATCGGTATCTTCCTGACATTCTATTGGTTCAAATTGAATTTCGACCAAGGGGGATTCGCTTCTTTCATCCTGCTGTCGGGGCTTACCGTGAATGCCAGCATTTATATACTGAACGATTACAACCGGATACGGAAACAAAAACCGCTCTTATCTCCCGTCAGGGCTTACCTGAAAGCCTGGAACAGCAAAATTGTCCCTATCTTCCTGACCATTATTTCCACTATTCTCGGGTTTACTCCCTTTATGATAGGAACACAGAAAGAAGGTTTCTGGTTTCCGTTGGCGGCCGGCACAATAGGAGGCCTGATCATGTCGATTATCGGGATATGGATGCTTCTGCCGCTGCTGTTGACAAAAAGAGACACAGGTGTCCGGCGAAAAAATGAAAAGTTAAAATGAAAACGAAAGAGAAAAGATCTTCGTCCAGATCGGCAACCAAGCTATTTTATCAGGGGAACGGTATGGACTTACACAAACAAATTACCAAGATGAAGAAAAACAAAACAACCAAGCGGATAAAATGGAGTTACTCGATAGCGTTCTTCCTGTTGTTCCTTACCATGACCGCTCTTTCGGTATCGAAGTTGAACGCGAGTATCACTGAAGAAAAGGGCGGGGAGTCGGTTGAAAAAGAAATGATAGAAGTAGAACCGGTTAGGGAAGAACCAGTTCAACAAGAGCCGATTCGACGAGAAACAAGAGATTCTGTAAAAGTTAAGGAAAATTCCACACCTCTTAACCAGAGCAAAAGAGGACTTGTTCCGAAAGACTCGATGAATGCTGAATTCTTTATAAGTTTTATTAGTCGTAAAAATAATGGGAATAACCCCCAGAAAGACCCTATAATTTTTTTGGATGGCAAGAGGATCTCTTCGCAAGAGTTCTCGATGGTTAATAAGGACAATATTAAATCGTTTTCTGTATTGAAAGATAAGGATGCCATCAAAACTTATGGAGATGAAGCGAAGAACGGGGTGATTCAGATTACGACAAAGAATCCAAAAGATTCTATAAAAGTGAAGGGAAGTTTTACCCCTCTTAATTAAGGCAAAAGAAAACTTGTTCCGAGAGACTCGATGGAGAATACTAAATTCTTTATACACACTTATGAGATTATATTCATTATTATTTTTACTATTGTTTCTGGGTTGTACTTTAAATTCCAATAAAGTTGAACCGGAAAACGGAAAAGGAGCTGAAAATATTGATGGGTTTACATTTGTAGACTATACTTTGAACGATTCTATCCTCTTTAATGAGTGCCATGTTGTAGCATTGGAGACAAATGATGGTTCCTTTATACGGGAAATAAGCCGTATTTATAAAACAAATGATTATATATTTATTTTAGATAAATCACTTGATAAAATATGTATTTTTGATACTCAGGGAAATTACCTGTATAAAATTGAGGATATAGGGAATGGTCCACGAGAGTATTTGTCATTAATGGATTTCTGCCTGGATGCAGAAAAAGAGGAGATTTTATTGTTATGTGACAGGCCTTACAAAATAATGCGATTTAAGTATAATGGCCAATTCGTGAATGAGATAAGAAATGACGGTCTTTTTATGAATATTGCTATGAATGACGGCTATATCTATTGCAACAGATTTGAATCAAGTAAGAGTGATTTGAATAAATATGAAATATGGTGTATGAGCCGTGATGGAGAACAGCTTGGCAATTTACTTGAAAAAAGAGATAATATTGCCAATAAATTGTACCATACCGGAAATTCTTTAAGCAGGAGCAAGCATCTTTATTATACAAGGAGATTTGATAATAGAGTATATCAGGTTACTAAAGAAGAGTTGACTGAAAAATACACTATGGATTTTGGACGATTCAATGTGCCTGGACATTTATCCAAAGAACAGGATTTGAAAAAGTTTCGTAGTGAATGTAAAGAAAAAAAATACATTTACTCAATAACAGAATTTATAGAAAATGAAAAATATATCATCTTCAATACAAACCAGGCAATTTGTATATATGACAAAAACAAAGAGACATTTATTGGTTATCCGGGAATTCAAAATACTCAATTCGATATTGGGACTAATTCTTTTTACTCAAATAGCCGTGATGAAAATTCAATAGTGATGAAAATTGAGCCTGCAATACTTTACATGTTTAAGGAAAATGTAAAAGGTGAAGAAATATTAACGTTGATTGATAGGATAAAAGAAGATGATAATCCAATTTTGTTATTTTATCAATTTAAAATATAATCTTATACCTGAAGAGCCCATCTGGATGATGGAATATGCGCCTCGAAACCCGCGGAAAAAATGTATGGCTTAGGGTCCAAAAAGATTTCGACCATCAGTGGATACCCATTCCTTTACTACTTTCTTAGGCTCCCGACACGACAGAGTAGCAAAATAAAATTTAATTTTCTGATAAAGCGAGAATTTATAAGACACATGACAACCATAAATAAACATAGCATTGATTATTCATACGATTCAGGACAATTTCTAAGGATTATCGGGATTGTCTTGAACCTAAAACAACAAATTATGAAAAGATTTCTTTTAATTATTTGTATTTTCCATTTTTCCGGTATTCTCTCCGCCCAGGATATTATTCAGGAATCAGGTTCGGTGGCAAGCCGGTTTTCCGAACAGCAGGCCTATTTTCCGCATGAGAAGATATACGTCCAGACCGACAAGTCAAACTATCTCTCGGGAGAGCGGGTTTGGCTGCGCAGCCACCTGGTCGACGCGATGAACCACAGGCCGATGTTCATGAGCCGGTACGTTTATGTGGAACTGTTCAATCCCTTTGATGAATTAGTCAAACGTATTAAAATCCGTCCCGACAGTACCGGCGTATACGCCGGCTACCTCGATCTGGACCAGGAACTTCCCGAGGGGAGCTACACGATAAGGGCATACACCCGGTATATGCGGAACCGGGGCAACGGGACATTCTTCAGGAAAACGATCAACGTGCTTGATCCTTACTCCCTGCAAATAGAACCGTTACCGGATTTTACTGTCGATAAAAACAAGGTGGATGCAAGCTTCAAATTTGTGAATCGACAGAGCGGGGATACCATTATCCCGGAGATCGTAACCCTTAAGCCTCCGGGGGAACCTGTAAAAACCCTCAGTCCGAAAAATATAACCGATTTCAGGGAGACATTCTCCCTTGCCGGGAAAGGGGACAACAGGAACCTCCTGTTAAGCATCATCCATGAGGGGCGAAAATACAACCGGTACTATCCCATACCTTATCCTGCCGGTGATTTTGAAGTTTCGTTCCATCCCGAAGGGGGCTGGCTTGTCCCGGGCCAGATTTGCCGGGTGGGATTCAAGGCCATCAATCCTTCGGGACTTAGTGAAGATGTTTCAGGAACCCTTTGCAATTCGAAAGACGAAGAAATAGTACAGTTCAACTCCCTTAAACTGGGAATGGGCTTTTTTAATTTTATTCCCGGAGAGGGTGAAACATACCATGCCGTCTGTAAAACAAAAGACGGCAATACCAGGCGGGTCGATTTACCGGCCCCGGATCCCCGTGCAAGGACCGTCAACGCGAAACTTATCCGTAACCGTTACCTGGTCCATGTCCTGAAAGGGAATGCTGCCCCGGAGGATCCCGTTTCGCTACTGATCCACCATAAGGGTACCGTTCTGTACCATCAACCCTGCCCGCCGCAGAGCGACAGCTATACCTTCCCAACAGGATTTTTCCCGTCAGGCATTTCAAGTATCCTACTACTCGATGCAGGTCATGAAATTATCAGTGAACGGTTGATTTTCAATATCAACGAGAGTGATTTCGCGGATCTGGAACCCGAACTTCCGCCGTCCGCATACAAACGGCGGCAACGTATTGCCCTTACACTCCGGTTGACGGACACGGATACCCTGTCGGTAGAGAACAATATAGCAGTTTCTGTCATTGATAAAAACGCGGTCATCCCGGACACGACGGACCACCTGGTTTCAACGCTGTTGCTCTCTTCAGAACTGAAAGGCCATGTTGAATCGCCGGCAAGCTATTTCACCGGCAACAGGGAGGACCAAATCGCGCTCGATGTGTTGATGATGACCCAGGGGTGGAGAAGGTACGATATTCCTAACGTGTTGAAAGGAAAAATAGAGACTCCCGAAATCCTTCCCGAACAGTTCCAGGAGATAAGTGGGAAAACGGAAGCCCGATTTTTCAGAAGCATGGATGAAGGGAAAATCAGCCTTTACGCCACATTAGATTCGCTGTCCAGCATCGAAACCACGACAGCTGATGAAAAGGGGCACTTCCTGTTTAAGGTGGAATTCCCTGAAAGCACCGAGATCACGGTACAGTCCTTAAGCAAAAAGGGAGGTAAGAGCAATTTCATCTACCTCGATACCATCACCTATCCTGATTATACCTTTGCCACTTTGCCGGTTAAGGGGCAATTAAGGATTCATGACGAGCCCGAAGACCAGTTTGATATCGATTCCTACCTGAAGCAGGCCAATGAAGAATATTCCCAGAAATACGGTATCCGTACAATGATGCTCGAAGAGGTGACGATCACGGCCCAAAGCATGAAACAATTCAAAAGGTCGGGTTACTACTCCCCCGTTTTTTCTTCCGGACTGGTGACCACCGAGGAAATCAAGAAAAGAAACTTCAGCAATATGCAAGCCGTTTTGCTTGCCACCCAGGGAATCGTTATAAGAGGAGGAAACAGAATAACCACCAGCCGGTCCAATATGCCGGTGCTGGTCGTAATTGATGACGTTGTTTATCCCAATTTCGATGTTTTATCCATGGATGTGAACGATATCGACAACCTGTTTGTCGTGAAGGACAACACTTCCATGTTCGGCTACTATCCCGATACGAGCGGAGCGTTAGTGATCACGACCAGTGGAAATACCTGGCAAAGGTCGAGATCCATTAATATCGACAGATTCAGGCCGCTCGGGTACCAGCAGGCTGCGGAATTTTATTCCCCCAAATACGAAACAAAGGAACAGGTGGAATCTTCAACGCCGGACCTGCGCACGACAATCTACTGGAAACCGAATGTGCAGTTCTCCCGAACAGGAGAAGCAATCGTTGAATTTTACGCGGCGGACACACCCACAACTTATCAGGTTGTAGGGGAGGGTGTCACCGGTTCCGGTAAAATGATTCGTTTTACAAAGGAAATCGTGATAGAGCCCAGTGTCAAATAAAGTATTATAGTGCTAATGATAAAATAAACTATAAGGAGTAATGAAAAAATTGACTTTATTGCTATGTATATTCACTTCGTTGCAAGGTTATTGTCAAAATGGAATAACTTTTTCAGTAGAGGATTTATCTAAACCCGAGAAATTATTATATGAGCAATCAGGCAAAAGTATCTATGAACGGCTTATTGCATCTGATGTGGATTTATGGCCTCATAAAATACAAAAGGATAGTATAAAGTTTCCTTATGATATTATTGCTCAGAGCGAATTGCCCGATAGTCTTGTGAATTACGGTTATCATTCTTTTTTTAGTGGAATGTATCAAGCGTATGCCGACCATAGGCCATTTGTATTGTCACCCGATATGATATGGCTGCTCATAAGCCAGGGGTTTGCAAGACATGTAAATGCCAATGCCGAAAATGTAAGACATCACTTTGTCGATTTTTCGGGCGAGTTGTCATTGGTAGTAGCAACGGACAAAATAACTCTCGAAAATCCTGATAGCCCGTGGGAAGAAGTTTTTCCCGAATTCAGAAACCAAATGGCTTTGCACACGGGAAATGATTTGATGGAATTGTTATCTGCCAATTTTTCCACAACAACACCCACAACCCAAATAGCTTCCGAAATAACAATAATGGAAGCCATGGAACCGTACTTCGAATTTATTGTCATTTATATTGTTTGCGGAATACCTGAAATAACCTTACAAGGAACTACGGAAGATTGGCAAAAAGTGTTGGATAAGACAAAACAATTGGCTAAATACGACTTGAAATGGTGGATATCCGAATTGGAACCATTGTTAAAACAGTTTGTAGAAGCATCTAAAGGAAAAATTAACAAGACATTTTGGCGGAATATGTTTAAATACCATTCTCAAAAGAAATATGGGGCACCCAATATGATAGACGGTTGGATTGTGAAGTTTTTCCCATATGATAAAAATGGAAGACGCAACAACCTGAACGAACTTGAAGGCGGGAAAAACCTCCCGGAAGAGATCGTAAAAGTTGATTTAAAGTATATTGATGAAAACCAGGAAGAAACCATATTGGAACTTTGGGCAGGTTTTGTCGGTCTTGAACAAAACAAAGAAAATTATGCCTTAACTCCAAAAATCGGCTGGATGATAAGAAAGAAGGATGTTGAAAACGTTGGATTAAAACAAAAATTTGAATCTGATAATAAATCCTGGGGTGGTATTGCTATTCGAGTGAAAGAAATTCCTGCCGCCATTTTTGAATTGAAAGAAATTAAAAAACTTGAAATAGCATTTATAGATGAAATTAATATCCCTGAGAAATTATCAGAAATCAAAATTGAAACATTACGACTATCAGGAAAAATTAACGATGCTGAAATGAAGCGGATAAAGAAAATGTTCCCTGATACGCAATTGATAATAAATAGAGAAACTATAGAATAACACTGCCCACAAACGGTTTGGCGTCAGGCTCACGGAAGTGGTGTTTTGGAGTTTCGTCTCCCGTGCAAGCGTTCGCCTCGATTGACAGGACTTCGTCCCGCCAATCCATTTAAAATATTTTCTCGTTTTTTGAGTATAATTGAACGCAAAAAAAGATTATGGTGGAAGAATATGTCTTTCCTTTGTGTTGCTTGTTAGATTTTAAATCATGAAGCTAATGAATTCTATTTATGAAAGACAAGAGATTAATAATATCTTGGCCCATCTTGATACTGACAGGAATCTCATATTTATATATATACGTTAGAAATCCACTTGGGAAAGAATTTGATTCAGGACTGATAGCCATGATTGTAGCTTGGTGTGCCCTTATAATTTCTTTCTTGTTTGTAAAAAAAGAGTTTATAAGACAAATAACAGCAATAACCCTCCTTTTGATTTTTATAGGAATATATTTCTTAGTTTAAAAATATTTACGAAATGAATACGTGAAAAGCTTATTGAAAAATAAGGATACTATGACCGGGGGTACAGGATAGTTTACGGAGGAAATTTTCATTTTTTTTGAAAAATAATATTGATAATATTTTTATATTTCATTTATATTTAGTAATTTAGCAGAATAATCAAGTGTGATTACGCGAATGATAAAATTAATAATATGGAGAAACACTGTCCCCCCTGGCGGGTCGGTTAGGTTCGCATCTGTCAAAGTAGAATTATTATGGAAACAAAAAAAACGCTCTTAAAATTATTATATGTTATATGTATATTGCTGATAATGATGTTTATTCTTGATAATCCGATGTCAGCAAAAGATCATCCCCAAAGTGGTCCGGCAGATAGTCCAGGTATTTCAGCCGGGAAATGGCACCCTGAAATGTTCTATATCGAATTACCCGGCTTAAGTATGAGTTTTATGCTTCCTTGCGAATCGGATCGTTCCGGCGTGCATAATTTGTTTTTTATATCCAAAGAATCCGGTGAAACTCTTTTGTTAGATACTATCAAAGACAATAAACGTTATTTCACTCCGTTTTCGCCGGGAAGCTGTTATGACGTCGTACTGCTGTACAATAACGGCACATACGTCAAATGTAATGACATTATCCTTGAAAATGGCATTGAGGTTGACATGAGAAATCAGCGTATTCAACCATCCGATTCTGTTTCAGAATATTGGAAAAAAAACCTTAGGACTTTTGATTATACAATTATAGATCGGGCGTCGGACGGAAATGACAGGAGCGTGTCGGAATATGTAACCAAAGGATATGTGTTTTCTAGCGGAATAGGCAACGGTGAAGCTTTGGGTGGTGCTTCACCTGAGGTCGGAGGTATGTATGCTTCAATTGACGTCGGAGGTAAAAGGGTATGGACTTCCGCTGATGGATACTTTGAAATTGATAACAAAGATGATACTGAGCAAACACTTTCGGTGGGTGCTACTGTGCATGGTAGCATAGAAAAATTCAACATACCAGCAAGTTGTGGACTTATTGTTGTGTTGCCCGTATTTGGAAAGGCAAGAAAAGTGCCGAGATAGGTAATATTCAACTTCTAACGTGAGTTCGATGTGAGAAAAGCGCGAAACATTAGTATGATATTATTGATTTTACTTGTGGTATTTCCTGGTACTGTGAGTGCGACGCACCATTCTAATAAAAAAAAGGAAGAGTGTGTCCAGCTAAAATACAGGACAAAGTATGAAAAAGTGCTGAGAGCATCCGAAGATTTAGACCAATGGTCATACCTCGCTTTCCCTTCCGTATTACACATTACCCCTTCTACCATTTTGATCTCTTATAAGCGTGGGCAGGCTCACGGGGGAGATCCGGGCGCTAAACTTGAAATTATGCGGTACGATATAATCAATGAGAAGGAAATTGAAACCAGGATTATTGGCGATATAGATGAACTTATCTTTCAAATGGGAGAATGGGTGAAATTTCCGAATGACGATATTGTTAATTATGTTGATGTGCAAAAAATTGTACCTACTCCCGGCTACAGAAAAAATCATCGGACAGGAGTCTACTATTCTCGTTCTCAGGATGGTGGTAAAAACTTTGATCCAATGCGAAAAATGCAATCTGTAAATGGAATTGAATACGGATACGTGTTTGAAGATATAGTTGTTGGACCGCAGGTTTATATGTTGGTAATGACTTTTCCTGAATTAGTGGGAGAAATTGGAGAGGATGGATGGAAATATGGGAAAGTTCACGTAATTGTGTCAAATGATAATGGAAAATCATGGGAATTTGTGCGTGATTTAAGTGGTGAATTTGGAGAAATAGATATCAATGAAAGTTCTTTTATTCAATATGGGGAAGGATTTATTGTGACTACACGGGGATATGATGGACAACAACGCATGCATTTAACCAACAACAAATTTGAGGTTATCAGACAAGTCAATCTCACGGAAAAATATGACTGTATTCAGAATATAATTGGACGCCTGAGGCTTTTTAAAAAAGATGGAGCAATGTATTTGTTGGGAAGAGACTATACAACCCCTTTCAGCTTGAATTTATACAAGTTTGATCCTGAAACGCTGCAATTACACACGTATGCCGTTTTGGACCAGCGCCCAGGAGATGCTTATTATGCCGAAATCTTCTTTACTGAAAAAATGGTGAAACATTTTTCAATACAATAACATATGTAAAATCAGTGAGTAATTCACCTGATATTGTCAGATTGGAATTCTTATGGAAAGAAATCAATGGAATTGCAAGGTAAATCGAAACGACTTCTCGGAGAGAACCGGGATACCTTATGGATAAAAAGTAAGTAGAATATGAATTATTCAAGGCGGCGATTTATTACTATTGCATCTATAGGGCTTGTTTCATCTGCTATAAGTCATACAATATTTTCACGCAATATAGTAAGGAAACACGATCAGCATTCTGCGGCCGGCAGCCACCACCTGTTTTGCCTAAACTCTTCATGCGTAAAGATAAATGGAAAGACGTATGGAGCGCAGCCTAAGGTGAGGAAAAGGGTTCACCACCCAACGTCGGGAATGTGGAAGCGAACACCGACATGAAATAACAGGGTAGCCGGGAATTCTGAAAATCGAAAGTTATTATCTCGATCGACAAAAAAGTCAGCCTACAACGTGCCTCGTTAGCAATCATGCTATGTAATTTACATATATATATATCGCCAGTGTGAATGAATTGTGCATATCAATTCTTTTTGCGTATAATAATTTCAAACTATAACAGCATGATAAACAATAGAAAATTATTCACAATGCTGGTTGTCAGTTATTTATTGCTGGCATCAGGTTATGTTTCCGGCTTGCAAGCACAGGAAGCAGACGTTGTGCGGGTTTCAGGTACTGTGAGCGACGAATCGGGCAGTCCGATACCGGGTGTGGCGGTTATTATAAAGGGAACGAACAAAGGCATTGTAACAGATATGAACGGAGCATTTTCATTGAATGTTCCTGATGAAAATGCAATTCTGCAATTCCGTTTTATCGGTTATGCTGTTCAAGAAACCGTCGTGGGCATGCGACAGATAATCAACGTTGCGATGGCGGAGCTCGAAGCGCCGGTAGGTATCGAGCCTGCAAAACCTGTCAATTTGACAATAAACCAGCGCAAAAAAGCAGAAACCGACAATAGTGTTGCATTCAAAATGTTTAGGGAGGTTTCAAAACAGGAAGGCGACAATACTTTTTTTTCACCTTTCAGCCTCAATATGGCTCTGGGAATGCTCTACAACGGCACTTCAGACAAAACCCGCACCGAGATGGTCAAAGTGCTCGGGATAGCAGATTTTTCCGAAAGTGAAATCAACGAGTATTACCAAAAAATTTCGCAGGTTTTGTTAGAGATAGACCCGATTACGGATATTACTATCGCAAATTCTATTTGGTACCGCCACAATTTTCCCGTAAAAAATACTTTTATCGAAACCGGCAAAAAATACTTTGACACGGAAGTGCAGGTACTCGACTTCAATAATCCCAATGCTGCCGACGTTATCAACAAATGGTGTGCCGATAAAACGAAGAACAGAATCAATCATATCGTTGCCGGTCCGATACCTGACAATATGATGCTGTATCTAATAAATGCCCTCTATTTTAAAAGCAAATGGCAGATGGAGAAAAAGTTCGATAAGGAGAAAACAAAATTGGACGATTTTAATAAAACCGGCAATCAAAAGATAAAGGTGCAGATGATGGAACAGACCTCTACCCTGCCTTATTACGCTGACCAATACTTGCAATGCATTGAACTACCTTACGGAAATCAAGCATTCAGCATGGTAGCCATTCTTCCGTCCGGAAATATGAAAATCAACCAATTAATTGAGTATTTGCCAGATGCTGATTGGCAAAATATAGTGAACAGTATGCGGCAACAAAGAGTATGGTTGAAACTGCCACGGTTCAAAATTGAATGTAAACTTCCACTCAATCAACCGGTAAAGAATTTAGGAATGAATCGAATCTTTAACGGTGATTTTGCGAATATTTCAGATGAATCTTTGGCTGTATCCGAAATCAGACAAAAAACATTTGTGGAAGTAAATGAAGAAGGTACTGAAGCAGCGGCTGTCACAGTCACAGCAATCGTTGCATTTGGCACCCAGAAAAGAGGAGATCCTATTGAGCCTGTACGTTTTTTTGCCGACCGCCCTTTTCTGTTCCTGATCAGAGAAAAAAGTACCGGAGTGATACTGTTTATTGGACGGATAGACGAGCCCCGCGAATAATGACTGACGAAGTGGAGAATTTGTGTAATTGCGAAATCGAAATGGGACTAAAAAAAGATCAGTGTGAATCTATAATCTTACCGTTGTGGTATCGCCTTCCGATAAGGAGAGGTCCACAGGTTTGTTTGTTTTCCAGGCACCATGCGTAAAATCAGGAATATCCACGGGTTTTGAACGGTTCGATACGGACTTTTCACTTAACGGAATAATCACGCTCCATGCAGCGGCGTCATAGACGTCGATATCCATCGGGAGCCCATTTCTCAAGCAATCAATGAGCCGCCATGTCATTAAAAAATCCATTCCCCCGTGTCCTCCCACTTTTTGGGCCATATCACCTATCCGTTTTACTATCTCGGGCATATACCGGTCGTTGATTTTCTTCATCTCTTCGTCGTCGAGCCATTGACTACCCAAAGAAATCCTGGCGGGTAAAGGATATTTCTGGGCGGCGCCTTTCGTGCCGCTGATCATGTGAATGCGGGAATACACCCGGGGACTGGTTATATCATGCTGGAGCATGATGGTACGCCCTTTCTCCGTTCTGATTATCGACGTATTTATATTCCCTCTGTAAGAGTTGGTATCATACTTTTTATAAAATAGATCATCTTTTGCCAGTTCCGACACTTTCTTTCCCAATATGAAGTCATTTGAAGACATTGAAGTCATATAGTCCAGTTTATCCCCTCTGTTTATATCCATGACCTGACAAACAGGACCTAACCCGTGTGTAGGGTACAGGTTCCCGTTATGGCGCTGACTTTCTTCCAAACGCCACATGTTATTATCTTTTGTCTTTTCATAGATTGACTGATGATGAATATACGCGGCATCGGCATGGACAATATTCCCGAAAAAGCCCTGTCGGGTCATATTCAGCGTCAGTAATTCGAAGAAATCATAGCAACAGTTTTCCATCATGTAACAATGCTTCTTTGTCTTCTCCGATGTCTCCACCATTTTCCACGCTTCGTCAACGGTGGCTATGGCAGGTACTTCAACAGCTACATGCTTGCCACATTCCATAGCATACACAGATATTTGTGCATGGAGCGGCCCTCTTGGGACAGCAATACTGATCAAATCTATATCATGATCTTCGCATACTCTTTTCCATGCATCTTCACTTCCGGTATAGACCTGTGCTTCCGGTAATTCCCGTTTTCTGAGTAACTGTTGGACATTTTCAATACGGAATGGTACAATATCGCAAATCGCCTTTATTTGCACGCCTTCCAGGAAGGTCATCTGGTTCAGATTCGAATAACCGCGATTTCCTATCCCGATAAATCCTACACGAACGATATCCAACTTGGGAGCCCGATAGCCACACATGTTGAAATACTGTCTTTTTTCTGTTCCGTTAGATAAGATTTCATGTGTTTCTGAAATGGATTTTTCAGCACGAAGACCGGGGATAAAGCCTAAGCCCATACTTCCGGCCGTTATCTGTTTTAAAAAATGTCGTCTGTTTGTTTTCATGCGATTTTTCTATTAAATATCATTCCTGAAGAAGATATACAATGCCGTATTTATCCACTGTACCTCTGGGCACTCTCACTTTATAACGGTTTTTTCCTGTTTTTTGAATGTCGACCTTTTTATGTCCTTCCGCGTCGGGCGAAGCATAATAGGCTTTTTTGAAAGAGGGTAAGGTAATCTCAAAACTTATATCCTCATTGATTGGTTCCCAGGCAGGATCGGGCAGGGGAAGCGTATCCCCGTGTTTTACTTTCACTCCTGTAGCATTCAGTAAATGAATCATTATACTATTCCTTTTTTTCTCCGTGTCTTTATAAGCCGTTACAAGCACTTTGGAAGGAATAGATAATGATTTGAACATCATCGGTCCGATCGCATTCTCTAATATTTTTTCGTTGAATGCGGTTATTTTCGGATCGGGGGTAAAGCGGTATATCATTCCGGTTTCCCTGATCGACGGGCAAAATTCGTTTATCATGCTTTTATTCCGGGTATATATTATCTTCCCTTTACCGTATTTCAGTTCTACCCACCCTGTTTCTGCGGCTTCAGCTAACCGGCTTTCGGTTAAGATATCGCCGAATGCCCTTTTATCTCTGACTTCACCATACGGCGTAAACATTCCCGCGTCTCCTGTAAGGAGTAAGGTGCCACCGTCAAAGATAAATTGTTTTAATGTACGTTCCTGTTCATCCGAAATACAATCCATTCCCGGTGCCAACAGTACCCTGAATCTCGAGATATCCTGATCAGGGATTGCATCATCCAGGATAAAGGTATGGGGTATATGCTTTGAAGCCAGGAACTGGCCGGTTCCCATTATTTCTTTGGGATAGTTCCCAGTGTTCTTCATAGACCAATCCCTCGTCGATCGTGAAAACACCACTGCAATATCGGTATAGGGGACAGATGTTATCTTATCCATATTTTCTTTCCAGCCTGTATAGGGATTCATCTTTTCCTTCTCTGCAAAATCAACCAAAGACCAGGTTACTTGTCCGAACATGTTGTTCATCGCCCATCCTATAAGGGCATAGTTGAATACTCCGTCAGGATAGACCAACCCGAAGATAGGAGATCCGTATGTTTCCCTGAGGCTGTTATACATATTTCTGCTGGTGAAATTATAGCGATAATCGTCCCATACGTCGCGGCTCATGATTTCGGTGCCTAAAAAGTCTTTTGACCTGGCGCTCAAAGGAAGGTCTCCTCCCTGCCCGTATGAAGCGGCATTGGCCAGAAATCCCCCTTCCGAGTAGTATTCCAGGTTTGAAAAATAGGGATTGATCTGGTGGGTTAGATTGCTTAGATCGATTCTCCATTGAGCCATGGCATGCTTGCGCCATTCAATCCAGGTTTTCCATAATTTTGATGATTTATTATGTAATAGCGGGTTGGTTTCATCATCCGGCAATACCAATCCGGTAATATCGGTAAATGATTTCCTGCAATGGGAACAATTACAAAAATTCGCATAATGAAAGACCGTTTCATCCAGCATGAAACCATCAATATTGGTGTTTTTTATATGCTCGGAAATATAAGGGAAGAAATATCCGTATTTAAAACCAGGGTTTACGGGACATAATCCCCATGTAGGCAATCCATTGGTATGGTTATGCTGTAAATAACCGGGGTTTGCAGCCAGGAACCGGAATCCCATATCGGCATTCCACAATATTGTCAGGTCCTGGTGATCGATGATCTTCATTCCCTTTTGATGGGCTATTTCCACGGTTTGCCTGATATTCTCTTCCACCCGTTCCAAATGCGTGGCATAGGTATGCCTTGAAAGAAAACCATTCAATATCACCGCGTTTACTCCACTGTTTTTGATCTGTTCCAGTCTTTTTTCAATTTTTTCGGGTGTATTGAATTCATTGAAGGTGCCCCAGTTGTCGGGTCCCATGGTTCCCAACGGGCTATTGAACCGCCAGGCCAGTTCGTCCGCCTGTTGGTCGGGCAACGCTGTTCCCAGTTCCGGGAATTCAGGGATCTCTGCCGTTTCCTTTATTTCACCTGCGAGTGGTGAAAAAGTGAGTGCTTTCCCATAAACCGGAGGAGTGTCATAATAGTTTGCGAAGAGGATACCCGGGCAGAAACCGTCTTTCTTCAACCAGTTTCCCCGCCTGAATTGATAATCTTCTTCACGGTGCATGAACAATTGAAACCCGATGACACTCACTGCCCAATCCCCTTCAAAGCTGATAGCGGCGTTACCATCTTCTATCCATCGCACCAGGGTGACCTCGGCCATTTTACCTTTGTTAATTGTAATGTCATGGTAAATTTGTTCTCCGTCGAATGTGACGGAAAAAGGACCTTCTTCCTTATGCAATGCACTTGATTTTACTGTAATAAGGTATAATCCCGGGCGTAATCCATCTGTAATGAAGGTGTTGGGGCTTGTAGAAGAGCAGGAGGCATACAATGCCCCGGGGTGCTTGTCTCCCTCGATAGAGAGTCCTTCGGTACGCTGCCACCCGTAGCCTGCCGCCGGATCATACCGGTCTGTTCCCGCATGGGTGAAATCTTCTCCGGCCTTGTCGTTGAAAGAGAATAATTTTTCTTTCTTGAGTTCGGAGAAGTAGTGATAATAGGTGGCGGCATGATGGTTTGCATAATCATTTTTATCTCCCTCGAAAAGGGTGAGTTTACTGGTAAAATCACCTCCATAATGCGTGGCGGATGTCGAAAAGGAGAGCTCTATCATATCCCCTTTTTTGGCTACCGTCCATTGTGCTACCATCGTATTGATACTCGCCACATAGTAGGTGCTGACTCCATGTGGGTTGAAATCGAAAGTAATAGACCCTTTCGGGGTGTTGAAGGTGATCCACCGGGTTCCGGTCGTGATATCTCCATCGGGCATGGAGGAATCAAAACGGCCGTTGCTCCATTGGGCATTAAACGAACGTCCCGTCAAAGCATCCCATGTTGAATTATTTAACGTGGAGGCAGGCACCAGGATTTTATAGGTGATACGCGGGGAAGGATACTCCTCCATCAAAGCATCCTGATGTACCTGAAAAGTCAATTCTATCTTTTTTCTATCGGGGGATAACCCTATTTCCCGGCGGTAGGGGGCTACTGTATTACTGTTCCATACATTGATGGTTTGCCAGTCGTTTTCACGTGTGATCATAAAAGTTTCGGCGTGATCACCCACGGTGTGGCCTGCCGCCCAGGAGAGGGAGTCGTTGCACAGCAGTATTTCCCCTTTCCATTTCACTTTTATATCGGGTTCGGCGGCAATCTCCAGCGATGATCCTTCCGCGGTAAATATTTCTTGTGCACGGGACACTCCTGCTCCCATAAGGACAAAACAGAAAAAAACGATAAATGATCTCTTCATAGCTTTTACATCTCTGAAATGTACACTTCGAGGGGAGACAACGTCTCCTTTTGAATACCGGGTATATTGAGCGGCAAATTATCCGTTTTACTTGTGTTGGATGCTATAATATACTTTTTCTTCTCATCTTTTTTGATCATGATATGTAAATTATTATCTACCTTCTTATCAATCGTATTCATTTTAACAATAGGCAAATTGTCATTCAATTCGCCTAACATTGGTAATAAAGCATCGAATACTTCCGGTGTTTTGCTCCAGTCGTTCCAAAACAGGATACCTGTTGCCCCATGGATTACTGAAGTATAGATTTGGCATTTTACTATTTGAATATATTCTTCGGGAGCCATATTGGCGGGTTTGGCATACCCGTTCCCGTCAAAATAGATCCAGATGGGGGTATCGGGGCCTAATCCTTCCCTCAGCGCATCTACCGTTATGCCCGACAACACGGGATAGGCGAAATAATCACGAAAAGCATTTATTCCGAAAACATCCCCGCTTCCTTTATATCCTGACGCGATCAACCTTGTATTCTCATACCAAACGGACTTCAAAGTATCAAAATCATATTCTGTATAGGAATATTTTCCTTCATTGAATTGATAAACAGGAAGGCCGTTATGGGCCTGGTAAAACCCCAATAGAGGGATTTCACACCCGAGTGCTCCCGGATCGACCAGTTCGTAAGGGGGATCTTTGGGGAGGCTGTCATGGGTGTGTAGATACTTCTCCTCAAATAAATAGGTACTCCCTTTACAGTGGCCTAATAAATCGACAAAAACAAGCGCATTCGGGTCATAATGCTTCACCCTTTCATTGATTTTCGCTCCCATGGAAGGCGGGACAGCCCATTTACTTACCCCTCCCAATGCGATCTCATCGATATGTGAGTAGATATATTGATCATTGGGAAGCGTTTCCAGTATCTTTTGAATCTCCGCATCTAAATATTCCTCGAATTCAGGGCTGTCTACTATTTTTTTCATATACTGGCTCCTGTGATAATCTTTATCCTTTCCGTCCGGTAAACCGGGAACCTGATCCAGGTATTTATAAAGCATAGGAGAAAAAGGGTTCAGTATATGTATTTTTTCCGACATATAATCTTTTTGAAGTCCGGGCGTCATGAAAACCATATTAATCGGAGCGGTTCGTTCCCTGAAAAGCGATGTGTTCTGTTGATATTGCTGTTCATCCGATTCCACGGAATCGGTAAAGATATACCCGGGCACATGCCAGGTTCCGATAGCGAAAAACTTTTCAAACGTATCGCCGGAAAGCTTTTTTTGTAAAACCCAACCGTCGTCATATTTCCATTCCAACCCGGCAGACGATTGTTTTACTGGCCCGGAACAGGCGGCCAACACAAAAAACAAGGAGGCGATTATCAAATAATTTATTGTCTTCATAATATTACAGCGTCTCTATTTATTTGAGCTTCGCAACGTTATTGTGGATTTTATCCACCGCGTTGATGATGTCGTCCATGTCGGATTTTGATCCGAGCATGAGTCCGCCATTCCAAATCCAAAGAGCAGAGTTATAAGTCTTAATCAAGGACGGACAGTGATTCTTCTGTTTGTATTCTTCAAAATTCAGTTCGCTCGCGGAGTAGCATTTTTTATAAATGTCAGATGCGAATACTTCCTTAAGCATGGGTTGACCGTAAAGCGGATCATTCGGATAACCGGTCGCCACCGGAACTCCTTCTGCATTGAGCGCCTCAATGAACCGTTTGCGTGGGAGCCCGCCCATCTTGTCTTCATTGTAAACCATTGCATAAATGTAGTAAGAAGCAGCAGTAGCTCCTTTGTGTAATTTGACGGGGGAGACGCCGGGATATGCCGCAAGTCTTTCGTTCAGGTATGCCCCGTTTTCGTTCCTTATTTTGTGTTGCTCTTCCAATTTTTCCATCTGGCACAATCCTATGACAGCCTGGTACTCGGCCATACGAATCTTATTCGCCAGGATGAGAGCCGAGATGGAACTGATCTGTCCGGACACGGATCCTGATGCATAACCAAAATTATGGTACGAATAAAGTCGGTCGTAATATCCGGTGTCATCAGTCAGAATTCCGCCTCCTTCGCCAATGGGTAGGTTTTTCGATGCCTGGAAGCTGAAGCAACCGGCATTGCCGAAAGTTCCGACTTTCTTTCCCCCAATTTCTGCGAGGTGGGCCTGACAAGCGTCTTCCACGACGAACAAATTATGTTCTTTGGCTATTTTCATGATTTCCGGCATATCAGACGGATATCCGCAGATGTGAACCGGCAGAATACCCTTGGTTCGCGGAGTGATTTTTTTCCTGATCTGTTTGGGATCTATTTGAAAGGTTGTCGGGTCAATATCCGCGAAAACCGGCATGGCGCCTTTATAAAGGATACCGAAAATTGAGGCGCTGAAGGTGTAAGGGGAGCAGATTACCTCGTCACCGGGACCAATGTTGGATTGCATCCAGGCGGCACTTAAAGCGTTAGTACCGTTCACCGTGGTGAGGCAATGTTTCGAACCGTGCATTTCCGCCCATTTTTTTTCAAATTCACTCACTTTCTGGCTGCGTGACCAGACCAGATTACCCATCACTTCGTTCATTTTAGGGTTGAATTTTTCAGCATCCCATTGCGGCCATTTTTGCCATTTCTTATTGCCTCGAACCGGTGTCCCACCGAGAATTGCAAGTTTATCTTGTGTATCCCGCGAATTTCCGAAAACGGGTGTAAAACCCGAAATTGCTACTCCTGCGGTTGCGGCTGCAGCCGTACCTATAAAATGACGGCGACTGATTTCATTACTTTTCATATTGGTTATTTTTTAATAAAATATTGTTATTCTGATCTGTTATCGTTATTTAAACGTTTGTTGCTTTTGATTATTTTGTAGGGTGTAATCATAGTCGTGATCAATGGCTGTATCGTTCGATCACTTCTACCATTTCATCCGAGAAATAGGAATAGGCAAACAGGCAAAATCCCCGGTAACCGTATTGTTTTACCATTTCAAGTTGTTGGCCCACTATCTCTGCATCCATGGGAACAGTGGTGTTATTTTTTCTGGTGTACAATTTTAGTCCCGGATATATTCTTTCCGACATCCCTTCAGGTGTATAAAGTACCTGTTCATCAAGGATGTCCTTCAGATCGTCCAATTTATCGGTATAATTCATAGGAAAAATATAATCGACTATATTTTCGGACAGGAGTTCCCGGCTGTCGCGGTAGATGCCGTGGTATTGCTGGGGCCCGACGCCCGAGGCGGATGTGACCGGCAAATTCGGATCCTTCTTCTTCACCATCTTACTTACTTCACGGAACAGCTCTTTAAGATAGCTTGCCCTCCACTCGATCCATTGCTTGCGCTTCTCGCCCATCGGGTCGGGGCCGGTCACGCCGGCCTGTGTCCGCAATCCGGTAATCACATCCTTAAAGTACTCCATTACCTGCGGTGAATCGCTGTGCATGAGCTGGAAGCCAATTACAACCACTTTCCCTTTTTCTTTTTGGTTAATCGTAACCACAGGTTCATCCGTATCCAGACGGGCAATAATATCCGCTTTTTCCGTGACCAGAGAACTGCCACCTATTTTAACCCGCAGGGTATCGATCGATTTTCCGAACAGGTCATCCGAAACCTGCAGTCTGATCCGTTCGGTTTTGAAACCCCGGGCTCCTTTTACTCCGGTCAATGCACCCAACAGATTTTTTTCAAATAAACTGTTATCCGGGGAGATCCAGATGATATCGCCGCCCCGTTTCACATACCTGTCCAGTGCTTTGGACATTTCATCCGGTATATGATTGTAATAGGAGATGATCAACAATCCCGGCACTCTCAATGCATCGATATTGGCCGGTTTTTCCGAAATATAGGCATAGCCTACTCCAGTCCGGTTCAGGTTTCTTTCAATCGTACCTAATGTTGCCACGTATGGAGTGCTTGCATCAGGGCATAACATCCTGACCGGGTATCGATCTTCGGCAGGCGGAACAATCCGCTCTGGGTGATCGAAAAAATCCTGGGGGTCAAAATTATAAGAGGCTTTAAAGCGGTTCCGCGCCGCTTCCGAATAATCAAAGGCGGCATTCCAGTAACGGGAATAATCGAGATGGATGCCGTCGATATCATATTCCAGCAATTCTTCCAATACCGACAACAGGTAGGGATTTACATCCGGATGTGCCGCCGATAAGTACACGTGATCATAATTGTTGTCAACAAATGGTTTACTTATCCAGTCGGGATGTTTTGGAATCGAATAATAGGTACAACTCCAGGGTTGAACCTTTATTCCGGCCTCATGCGCTTTTTCTATCAGATAGGCGAGCGGGTCATACTCTTCGTCTGCATGTACTTTACCTATAAAGTTTTTTGATTTGAACCAGACTTCATCCCGTAACATAATGTCGGGCAAAAGGGTATTGATACCCGCCAGTTGACATTTTTCAATCAGGTTATCCACGGTTTCCCGATCCTTGAATCCCGGAGGATCCACCCATAGGGCACGAACATGGAATTGAGGTCCCGGGGTAGTTTTATTCAGGATTCCGTTACATCCCGGAAAAAGAATACTAACCAGTACAATTTGAATGATCGATAATATAATTATCTTTTGGCAATATAACCTTTTCTTTATTGTTCCGCTAATAGATGCAAGCATACTTAAATATTTTATATAAATAATTTTATTTTTCCCATGAAAAAGAAGATTTGATCAAAAATTGATCTCCCACTCCGATATTGGATAGCCATGCTTCATCTCCCTCCTTCAAAGAAGAGGATGAAGAACCTTCTTCCAATACTAATACTCCTCCTTTCTCCAGCGCCGAAAGGAATCCGATCTGTTTCAAATTCTTGTCAAGAAGCATTGTTCCCGTATAGGATTGGGAAAATGTGAAGGTTGTCTTTGTTCCCAGTCTGTTTTTTTCAAGATTATCAACACGCAGGCGTCCCACCAGAAGATCGTCCCGGGTTGTTATTTCCAGCACTCCCTTGTTTTCCTTCACTTTTTGCAGAGGATGGACCGTGGTTCTGTACGGATTGATAAAGAAAGCGACACGTCCTGCCAATGTCTCGAAAGAATATTGCTCCGTATTTTCCAGTTTTACCTGAAATGTCTGGTTTGAAGCATCGATCTTATGCACTATACCACGAATTTCTTTAGAGACAAACTTTTTTTTCCCGGAATAGAAATAAGATCCGTTACTATAAAAAACGCGTACTAATTCACCTTGTTTAAAAGTAGCCGCTACGCTTACGGCATCCGTTTGTACGTCAAAACCGGATAAGACCTTTGCTGATTGTGCAGGATCATAGATGATCACATCCTTCACACTATCGCGATCAATTACGACCACCTGTCCGCTCCCTTGGTCGGGTTTGGTTAGCCGTGCCTGCCGGATTAAAGGAACATCTCCTTTATAGGGTTCCAACACACTTACAAATGTGCTGTGCAGGGGAATTCCATTTTCTGATTTCCGGGTCGCGATCAGGTATTTTAGGAGATGTTCCCTTGCCCTGGGTTTATTATAGGCATCAGCCATAGAAACCTCCTGATTCCCTTCGGAGAGCAATTGTATGCGCAGGCGTGCTTCTTCATTGCGCAGATGACGGTATTCCAACATACCGTTCCCGCTTTCAAGCTGTTGCACATTAAACAGATGCTGGAACCCTGATCCCCGGTATCCGGCGTAACCGGTCTGATACCCCTGTTTTTGAAGATTCTCGTCGTCATATATCGTTCCGGGCTCCACCCCCGTTCCTGCGAAAGTACCGGGTAATGGATCACTCCAGACGCTTCCCGGCGAATAAACTTTGCCGGGAGGTCCATGCAGCGAATAATCGTGCCGGCTGCCTCCCTCTATATGAAAAAAATCAACAAAATAGCTTTGGGCATCATCCGTATCCACCATCACTATATTCCGCCGGTATGTACGGGCATTTGAATAAGCGGGGGAAGAGGCATCCATCACCCGGGCAAAAGCACCATCCGTAAAATCATGTAATATTCCCGGAAGGTTTCTTTCCTGTCGCTTTTCATCCACTACTACGGTATTGTGGGAAATTGTATTCTGTGACCAGGTATAGATTCCCTGTACATAATTATTCATTGCATCCGGATACCCTAAATCGGGCATCATCTTTTGTCCGTTGGCAAAGATCTCAATATTCAGGAAATCCCAGTGAAAGTGAGAATAATGCATCCCGTAAGTGAAAGAAGCCGCTGTTTTATCTTGTCGATTATTTAATATTCCCAGGCCATATCCGGCAAAAAGGCGCGAAGATTGGACCGGGACCGTCCTGCTGCCTTTCATATCCGTCATGTAGGGGAGAGGTTCCCGGAACAAAGCCCCGAATGAAGTAAAAATTTTTTCTCCCGGCAAATTAACCCAATTCAGGTAACGATTATCTTTGTAGTAGCTATAGGCTATATGGTAAGTATCGGGATTCTTTCCCGTGATACCACCTAAAACAGAACCTCCATCCCCGCAATCAGGGGTGTATGAGCCGATCGCAACCATGTCCAAAGGTGCATCCAGCATTTTTTTAAACCGGTATTCCGAAAAGAGGTCTATCTTCCCTTTAAGCAACGTTTCCGCGATATCGGTCAGGCTAACGACCCAGATATTGTTATAGCCGGGCGATTCGTAAGGGATCCCATCTCTCCCGATCTGGTTGTACAGGGCAAATCGTAATCCGTTTGTCGCCACACGGGAGGAGGGCTCATTGAGCATCCGGTCCATCGCCTTGTCCCGGCCTGCATATTGCCGGGATAAATGCAACGAGACAAGGGCATTCTGGTGCATCCCGAAGTTTCCCAATATCTTTTCCTGTTGAATCGCATCCAGGCCTTCCTCCAGAAGATTGGCTTCAATAAATGCACGGAGCTCTTTTCCCGTTTTTCCTGTGCGTTCCTGGAGCTCGACTTCCCGGTCGATCTGCTCCCATACCATATCATAAGTATCCGCAAAATTTTTAATCATCCGGGTTTCCCATATCCGGTTCAATATTTTGCCGGAGTAACGTACATTCCGCTGCTTCATTATCAAACCATAGCGCGATTGGTTCTCGTGATCCATCGACGGATAAACCGAGGCGATACGGTAAAGCATGTCAATGGCTTTTGATGCATACTGTCGGTTTCCGGTCAGGAGATAAGCCTGTCCCAGTGTCAACAGACCCGGGCTGATATGGTTGCACCATATCCATTGATTGGCATGTGCCACAAACCAATACCGTTCCCCCTGCGGCGAGACCCATCCCCAGCCATCGTCCACGTATTCCGTATCCCATCCTTTCTTATCGGTAAATCCGCTTGTATAATATGCCGCGTAATCATTGGATGGGAATACCTGACCGTCTATCGGACATTTTACCTGAAAAGGATGTTTCGGATCAATGATCCACGGATAAGTTCCTCCCACCTTAAACACCGAATCCCCGTGAACGGGGCATCCCAGCGCGCTGAGGTCGAATGCGCGGGGTACAGAGGCCTCCGTGATCAATTTCGACAACGCTTCGTCATTGAATTCGAGCCAATAATCGGCTCTTTTCAGGATTGCTTTTTGGAGGGAATTCACCGTTGTATACCGGCCAATGTTATTTTTTGCCAGGGAGATAAGCGTGTCGGGGTAGATCATTCGCTTATCCTTTGGCGGATATTTAATTTCCCTCTCCGGCACTTTCCTGAACGGAGGAATTATGTCTTGTCCCGGAGATTGTGCCAAAAGTATGGCACGATAAAAGAGAAGAACAAAAATAAGTGGAAATAGCTTCTTAAATACTGGTTTCATTTCATACGTTTTCTTTGTTCACCGTTGCCATAATTCCATTAGCTACAGCGCGCTCGAAGCTGTAAGAAGGTTTATTTTTTATTTCCCCGTTGACAACCACACATGATGAACCACCTCCATCGAGGTTTACCGCACTATATGCTCCCAATGCTCTCAAGATGGCTCCTTCCTGACCGGTTGTAACTCCTACATAATAATTGGACTGTCGTCCATCAATAACAATCAGATAGACTTTTTTCTATCTTGGGAATATCCTATTGACGTGCGCGGGTGTACTTTATTCCCTGTATTGTGAGGAATTCCGTCTTGCAATATAATACCTCGCTTATCATAAACGCCGACGTTAGTGTAAGTTCGAGACATGAAATATTAGTTTTATGAATACTCAATATTTTACTTAATGGATTAAAAATCAAAGATTTATAGCTTTAATTTGATGTAGAAAAAATAAAGTGATGAAAAACCTTCCAGACGAAAAACCGATATTCAATAATAAAACAAATATTCATTTTTCCTTACATTTGAAATGCACATATATTTAGATAATTAACGTTGGCCGGGATAGCAGCAGTTTAATTAGATGCTATCCCGGATTCACGTCAATCTTACTACTCAAGTGCCAATCGTTCAGTCTAAAATCCAGTAATTGTCGGTTGCATTAAAATCAAACTCATAAAAATCACCATTAGCGTCTAACGCTAACAATTTAGTGCCGACACTTACTAACTTTACAAACTTATTCCAACCAGAACCAATTTTATTCTTGCTTCCAAGGGTTCCTGCCGTTGTAATCGGGATACTCCATAGATAACCGTCTGTATCAACACCTATAAGATATTGAAGATTAAACGGTACAACCGGTTCATACAAAAATCCGGTCGAAACCGTAGTTCCGTTAGTGGTACCCCAAGTTGCATTGTTATTGGCAAACCATGCGCGCAAATCTCCATTTACAGCAACGGAATAGAAAAAACCTTTTGCCGGTAAGAATTTTGGCATATTAAAACCGGATCCGAAAGTTTCTGCTCCTGTGGGCGTTTTAACGAAAACAAGCTGTCCATCCACAATCCGGTGCATAGAGACCAGATTACCTGTATTTACACCTATAAATTTATCGTCATCGTAAAAGAAGAATTCCCGATATGTACTCCGGGGTACTAATGCGGTATACGTTTCAGTTTGGGAAAATGATCCGTCCTCGTTCAAAGCATATACAATCACATCGCCCGCAGCATTCCATTCATACAGGTCTTTTCCGTCGCGGTCAAAATATCTGCTGGCCACATTTCCACTAAGGGCTAATTTCTTTCCTTTTTCAAAAATTGCTTTAGGGGCATTGTATGTCTGATAACTGCTATAAATCGTATCTAACCCTTTGGGGATGAAAAAGACATTCCGAAACTGGAATTCTGAGCCATCGGAGAAGTTGGGTAATACAACCATATTGGTATTTCTTTCAATCTTTACCATTTTTTCCTCACCGTTCTTGTCCGTATAAACTATTTGGGAGTATACCACGCTATCTCCCACTGCTGCGGGAGATAAAGTCAACTTATATTGGGACAGATCATAATCGAACTCTTTCGATATCAGCTTTCTTGCCAATAAATTACTGGCAAATTGTTCCCCCCATGCCGTTACCGCAATCGAAGAATACAGGGATGATTCTCCTTTACTGTTTTTATTGCGGAATTCATACATTATTGAACTTTCGCCTAAATTTTCGATAATAATGGAATCTTTCTGTATGTCGGAAGTGGTACTACGGACAAAATCTCTTACAATCGAATCGCGCCGCATATTCCAGTAAATAACTGTCTGCTCAATCTTCGGGTCGGAATTGATATACCATGTTATTTTGGCTCGTCCAAATCCTGGTTGCACTTTAAGGGAATCCACTTTTCCCAGATAGACTTGTTCTTCCCTGTCCGCGAATTCCGATTGAATATCATTCATGCTGTCGCAGGATATTCCCACAAAGAGGATTGCCAGTAGGCTCACCACTATCGTAATCAGTTTGTTCATTTTTTTCATATACGTATTGTTTTTTTATTCTTGTGGGACCGAAGTATCGCCATAAAAAGTTAACTCTGAGCAGGAGAAATAATTACTCGTAGGAGGTGGAGTAATAAGTGTAATGCCACGGACAAAAATCCGGACATATCGCACCGGTCTCGCATCAAGGGGCACTTCACTTTCCACTCCACTTACAGCCATTGCATTTGCATCTGCAGAACTGAGGCCAACAGGAACAGTATTCCTGCCCAAATATACCCAGTCATCTTTAAACGTCCTCTCGGGAAGTTCGGTCAAAGGATCCACAGTGTGAATGGCGCCCCAGCGGACACTTAATGAATCCAGCCAATATGGTTTGTCGGCAAGTTTATCGTAATCAATCTTATCAATTCCCCATGCTTCAAAATCTGTAATGTTTGCCTGCCCGTAAAGAGAATTCAGGTGATAAGGGTGCCTCACAATACGGCTGAGTTTAACCACTTGTTTCAGATCGATGGTAATGGACAAGCCACTACTTCCGGATTTGGTTAACCATCCGTGGGCACTGGTATTCACAATATTATCCCAAAGTTTCGGGAGAACCCTACTAGCATCCAGATCCGTAGTATTGTCCCATGGAATATTCGCACGAAAATCGGCATACGGTTTCGGCACCATTATTTCGAAGAGCGGTGTGGTGGTAAACCTTATCGTATCCGAAATATTTCCCCATTTGTCTTCGAAAGATACGGCAAAGTCGGTTTCCACAGCCTCATAGGTTCTGAAAGTATGTCTTTCTCTTTTTAAAGTTGTAAAATACATATCTTCAGTTTCCAGTATATTGTCTTCATTTTTGACCATCAGGCGTACTCCCAATTCGGTAGTTTTCGGATTGTCCCAAAAGGCGACGATTCCTCCGAATCCCGGGACCATACTCCATGAATTATGAGCGATGTCGATCAGCGATTCCAACGGTTCGAACTCCACCTCAACGGGTTCCGACCGTTGCTCCTGTTTATTCACTTTATAAAGTGTAGCTTTTACTTTGTCCACCCTGTGGAATCCTTCTATGGTCAGCGAATTTTTATGTACAGAAGATTTTTCGGTAAAAACCTTTCCGTTCCGTTCATATTCCGCCATTACGTACAATATATCCGGCTCATTGGGGATGGTGTACGTAATGGTAGCCCCACCATTAATGGGCGTTACAGTATATCCTTCGATAGGACCGGTATTCCATGATCCACCTGTCGGCCTTTTGCTGTTATCGTCATCGCAAGCGAAAAAAGCACATACCGCCAAAGTTACCAGTATAAAAGTATATTTTTTCATAAATTCAATGTTTATTGTTTGTATTACAAAACATATTATTGGAAGCATTACCAACCGTAGGTTTGTACCAAGTTTTTGTTAACCCGTAAATCGTACTCCCTCAGCGGATACAAGTAGTCTCTAAAAGTAACCTGACGCTTCGTATCGTATACCATGGGTATATAAAATTCTTCCGGAACTTTAGATGTTACCGTCCATTTTGTGGGAGGAAGCGACCAATACTTATCGGCTATTTTCCACCGGCGAATGTCCCAGAAGCGCTGTCCTTCAAAAGCCAATTCTATTAACCGTTCCCGCTGAATGATTTCGCGCATGCCGGTTTTGGTATTCGGTTTATCGGGATGGGTAGAAGCATTCTGCCATGATGATACAACACCGTTTAGCCCGACATTTTCCCTCACTTTATCAATCCAGTAATACACCTCGTTATCAGGTTGCGCCTTTATCTCATTGAGTGCTTCGCTATAAAGCAGATATAAATCTGCCAAGCGAATCAACGGGAAGCGGTAGTCATGCGGGCTATAGCTTTGGCCGGTAGCCCCTTTACTCCCCGATGTTTCAAAGGCAATTATTTTTTTGGGAGAATACATGCCGCTAGTATAAATTTCACCATATCTCCATTGCATGAATGGAGAGAATGAAGCCCCTCCATTCGTTGTGCAAGTAGCAATTTCGACATATCCCCGGTCGAAAGCCAGATCCGCATAAAAACGAGGCTCGCGGTTAAAGTGCATTTCTGAGGTTGTTTCACCGGTGGCAATATAAAATTCGTGTTTGTCTCCCGGCGTTGCGCGGCGCACGCCGAATCTTCCGGCATAATTAAAGGTTTTATCTTCGTCCATCGGTACCCCTTTGTTCGTGTAAAACAACTCTGCCATGTGCCACGATGCATCAAAATAGTTGAAGTAGAATGGCTGGTCTGTTGTATACATAAAGGGCATTAACATTCTTGTCATGTTCCCAAGGACATTAAACCCTAATGAGGCGGCTCCTCCTTTTCCGTCGGCAAACGATTCCTGGGTCGCCCAAATTACCCCGGTATTCCGCTCTATATCTTCGGTAATGGCTTTTCGGATGGTCATCATTTGCACCAATGTATCGTTCATATTATAAGTTTGAGGGCCACCGCTGTATTTGTTGAATACATACAACTGCAACCCCGCCAGATGGCATGTATCAATGGCATTTTTAATTGCCGTGGCAGCCCTTTCCCATTTTGAAGCGTCGTATGTATCGGAAATCAACTGTCTTCCACGATTATCCACCCAATCCTTGTAATCGGTATTCCCATTGAACAAGGGGCTTGCCGCCCACGCCAGCACTTTTGCTTTTACCGATAGTGCGATGGTTTGTGAAATACGTCCCATTTCCGTTGCCGGATCCGGAAGTACCAAAGGCAAATCGGGGATTGCCTCATCCAAAAGCCCCACTATATAGTCCACACACTCGTCCACCGGTTCGCGGTATACCATTAAATCCTCGGGAGAAGTTGACAAGGGCACCTCTTCATCCGCTATCACGATGGGCCCGTACAATTGCATCAGGAAAAAATGGTAATAGGCTTTCAGGAATTTCACCTCGGCTATCCATTTTGTTCTTTCCCAATCTTCTAAATCTTGGGGTATATGAATGTTGTTCAGGAAAATATTGCAATCGCGTATGGCGGTGTACAAATTGCTGCCACCATTCACCCCCGACCAATAATTTTGCAATGGGTTATTCGCGTTTTGAAGCCCATCGGCAATTTGTCCCGCGATTGATCGTTTTGCCCGGCTATCCCTTTCACAAATAAACTCATCCTTGCTGGTAAAATGAGCCGGATAATAAAAAGGATCGGTAGGGTCAGGCAGGTGAGAATAGCAGGTCCTCAAAAACTTATCGGTTACCGACCGGTTCGAGAAAGCATGATCGAGCGTGGCGGTATCATCCGGTACCACATCCAGAAAGTCGCAACTTACCATCCCCATCAGGAAGAAAGCGCTTATTATCTTTATTAAATTTTTCATTTTGCTCGTGAATTAAAAATTAATGTTTACTCCAAGATTGAATACCCTCTGTACAGGATAACCTAAACCCTCTCCCGCCATCTCGGGATCCCACATCTTAAATTTGGACCAATGCAACAGGTTACTACCGCTTACATATACACGGAACATATTCACATAGAATTTTTTCGTTAATCTTTCGGGTAGGGTATATCCGAATTCTGCCGTTTTCAACCGCATAAATGATCCATCACGCAACCACCATGTGCTATTCTGGTTGTTGTTGCTAATCTGTGTTTCTGATAAACGCGGCCAGAAAGCATAAATATCCCGGTTGTTTTCCGACCAATGGTCATCGGCAATGTATTGCAACAAAGCCCGTTGCCCTTTGTTAAGAAATGGGGTAATGTTAGCAGATGCAATAAAAAACGAAGATCTTGCGGAACCTTGGAAAAAGCAGGAAAGGTCGAATCCTTTATATCCTATGGAAAATCCGGCCCCGTAAATGATTTCCGGCACAGTCGGGTATCCGATGGGTACCATATCATCTGAAGTTATTTGTCCATCGTTATTGATATCCTTGTATTTGATATCGCCGGCTTTATAAGTTCCAAAAGTTTGCTTAGGAGAGTTGTTTACATCTTCTTCATCGATAAACAACCGTTCGGCAATATATCCCCATGACTGTTTGATTTTCTTGCCAACGTACGATCTCCACGGTACATCGCTGTAATCCGGTTCTTCGTATTCTTTGAATATACTGCTCGCATAAGTGAAATTGCCGTTTACCACCGTCCAGAAGTCTTTATTAAAATTTTTCTGATACTTCAGTTCCACTTCGAATCCTTTTCCCTTCGCAACACCCACATTCCCCTGTGGTATCACGCGGAGTCCCATTGTGGTCGGAATATCTGTACGGGTCTGTAAAATATTTTCCCGGGTTTCCATAAAGTAATCAGCCAGAACGGTAAGATCATTGAATAAACCGAGTTCTATTCCCAAATTGGTCTTTTTGGCAATTTCCCAGGTTATCTGGTCGTTGGCATACCGATTGATGGTTATGCCCGTTCTATATGCCCTGTCAGTACCAAACCAGTATCCTTCCCCGGCCATATCGATTTGAGATAAATAGAAGAAACGGTCATAGGCAGAACCTATCTCGTCGTTGCCTACCTTGCCGTAAGTAGCTTTCAATTTTAGGGTCGTGATTATATCTTCCACTCCGGACATAAACCGCTCATTGCTGATCATCCAACCTGCCCCGACTGAAGGGAAAAACCCGAATCGATTATTTTTAGCAAAACGTTCGCTGCCGTTATACCCGAAGTTCACCTCCACGAAATAACGGGAATCGTACCCGTACGCCAACCTTCCGGCAGTAGATATATTTCTCCGCGGCAGGGAAGCCTGAAGCCTGTCCGAAACTCGCGAATCAATGCTTATAACCCCGCTCTCAGTTCTTAGTGTACCTACTAACAACGCGTTAATATCGTGCACCTCGTTCAACTTTTTATTGTATCCTAACCGAAATTCGCCATATTGGGAAGAGGTAACGGTTCTTGCACCCTCCGAATAAGTCAGGTATTCGGTTCCGGAGTCGGGATTCAGGGCTACCAGTTGATAAGACCCGTCTAAAGTTGTAGCCGGTGTGTAGTAAAACGGGTTATATGTACGCTCGATACTATAGTAGGAATCACGCTTCGTATTATACATCGCCTTGGCAAACAGTCCATCCAAAAGCCCGGTAAATTTGTGCTCAAATTCCATCTGTAACAACATCATGGATTTACTTTCTTCCTTGAAACCAGCAACAGTTTGGGCGTACGGATTGGTATAAGAACCGAGCTCACTCCCCATGCCAAAGAGAAGATGTTTTGTCTCCATATTTGCCTCATCTTTAGGATAAAAAGGCAGGAACTGCACCGGTGTGGCATTACGCACCAAGTGAAAAGTATAAACCCCGCCCGATACCGCCTTACCGTCCACAGTGCCGGATCTGGGACCGCTTGTATCGTCGAACGTTCCGTAGGCGCGCACAACTCCAGTGGTGGTCGGTGTAAACTTAATGGTCACATTGGAACGTACCTGAAGCCGGTTGATGTCTATGTTGTTATTCACCATATTTTCCTCGTTTTCCTTAATAATCCCGGTGTCGTGCTGGTAATTGGCAGCCAGATAATATTGCACCGCTTTCCCTCCCCCGGTTATGTTCATATTTACACGCTGGTTGAAGGTACGGTCTTTAATCAGGTAATCATACCAATCTACAGAAGGATACATGATGGGGTCAACGCCCAACTCGGTATTACGTATTTTGGCGGAAGAATAAGGGAGTTCAACCATTGGGTCCCGTGTTCTTACCGCCTCGTTGTGAAGTCTCATATAGGTAATAGGATCAGCGAGTTGAACTAATTCAGTATTACCGGAAGATGACAATTCTGCTCTAATGTTCACTGAAATCTTATCAGGCGATCCTTCTTTGGTTGTCACCAGGATCACACCGTTTGCACCGCGCGCTCCGTATAAGGCGGCAGCATTGGCGTCTTTCATGACCGAGAACGAAGCGATATCGTCCACATTTATTCGTGCCAGGTCGGTAGAACTCATTTCTATCCCGTCAATCAATATTAACGGGTCTTGTTTCCCGGCTGTACTAAAAGTGGTAACGCCCCGAATAAAAAATTCCGCATTGTCCAACCCCGGCTCTCCCGAGCGTTGGTATGCGATCACGCCGGCCATTCTCCCCGCAAACGCGGTAGTAATGTTGCTGGAGGGCGCCCTTAATTCGCCAGGAGTAACCGTTGAGATGGAACTGATCACGCTTTCTTTTTTTTGTTTACCGAAGGCCACAACTGTAACTTCATCCAGTGCAATCGTATCTTCCTGAAGTACAATAGTCACATTATTGGCTCCTGCCGCTTTTTCTTCTTTGGGAGTAAAACCTACAAAAGTATAGACTAGGGTTTCACTAGAGGCACATTCGATTGAATACTTTCCTTCAGCGTCAGTTACGACGCCGACACCTGGCCGTTCCTTTATTGCAACCGCAACACCGGGTAAAGGGAATCCATCCTGATCAACTACACGTCCGGAAATTTTTACCCTTTGTTGTGCTACCTCCCGTACAATTTCCGTTTCATTGATTGTTGTATTCTCTCCGAGGCCATCCGACTTTTTACTTTCAGAAATAGTACTTCCCATAGCAAAAATCGGACTGAAAATCATCATAATAATTATGACGAGACATACATTAAACGATTTTTTTACTTTCATTTGTTTTAGATTTTTTAACGCTTAAATTAGTTTGTTTAATATTCCTCCCCCTATTCCTATTTTTCGCTATAAATCAACTGATTCATGATGAAATAGGATCATGATAAAGCATAATTCATTTTATAATACAAAGAAAAATAAAGTAAAATATAAGAAAGTTTATTTTTGCGAAAAGAAACCCTCAAAAAGCGTTAATCTTATATATTTTTTAAAACGCTTCTTTACAAAAAAGAATATTGTAGCGTTATTATTCTCTACCTGGGTTGTTTACTTCTCATGATCTTCAATACTTTTTCATTTGCTTCAATCAGCTGGCTTATAGTGCCCGCTTCTCTCCAGTTCAGGATACGATCCTGGTGATAAAAAGGTTCTATGAATGTTTGATTTTCGAGCAAGGCGGTAAAATTTGCAAAATAACTGTCTGTTTCGGAGAATAAAACAAATTTCGCTTTTAGCAGATTGTATTCTTTGATTTGCTCATTGATTGTTTTAATATAAGTACGGGGCATATACCCTGTAATATCGGTTTCTTTCAATATCTCTTTCACGAAGATACCTGCTTGTTCATCGGATATTGGCCATTCTTTTTCCAATAGACCAGCTATTGTCGGAGCCAAATCGGTATGTTCGAAATAATTCAGTTCCCTTCCTTCGGCAATACTGTTCCCAACAAATACCAAAGGGGTTTTCCAACTGTCTTCGTCAAACAGCGGATGCCATCCGATACGGCTTTGTCCGTGATCTGAAGTCACTATAAGGACTGTTTCATTCCACATTCCGGACTCTTTGAGAAAATCAACAAACCGGCCTAACTGTTCATCGGCGGCTTCTATTGCCTCCGCATAAGGAGAGTGAGATGCAAAAATATTCCTGTAATAAGGCTTGTCCGGTGTACTTTGGGAAATATCATAGCCTCTTTGACCTGCTCTTTGAAGATGTACGCGCATAAATACCGGCGCTTGGGTTTTTAGAATGTTGATGGCACAACCCACTACTTCCGCATCGGTGAATGTATCATCCATAATGAGTGTGGAAAAGCCTCTTCCCACCGACTTATAAGCTGTTGTGTTTACAACAAAGGCCGTTTGTTGTTGCGGAGAGAAAAGTTCCTGTATCATTTTATTTTCAGCAGACAGAAAGAGTGTTCCTTCATGTAAAACCGGATTGGGGAAAGAACAACTGTTGAACTTGCTGTAATCCCCGACAGTCGGGTGATGCGGTATAATTACATAGGATTGCTTTATATATGTTCCCTGTTTTATCAAATTATTGAATGCCGGCATTTTCAAACGTTGGGGCGCTTCCCAGTGAAGTCCGTCGATCCCGAACAAGATAACTCTTTTGGGTTGAGCCTGCACCACAAAATGAAATATGAAGCAATTAATTATCAGGAATATTATTTTTTTCTTCATTTTGCTTACTTATTTTTATTATTGTTCTTTTTATACTATTTCCATAAGGGTGCCTACGATATGCCGCGTTCCGTCTTCCTTATTGAAATAATAGACGACCAATACCCTGCTGTTGTCTAACAGTACAGACCACGTATAGCCGATATCGCTATTCTCTCCGTCATCTCTGATAATTATTTCAGGTGCTGTGGCAAAATCCGTACATTCAGCATTTAATATTCTCGCCCTGATACCGTATGGTTCATGCCGGTAACCGTAGGTTAACAAAACCCGGTTGTCAGGGAGCCGCAACGCATGGCAAGGATGGCCTTTAAATCCCATGGATTCCCATTTAAATGTTTTACCACCATCTGTCGAACGGGAGATACATGCCTGATCTTCATAATTTGCTGTTCTGATGAATGCGACCAGGTCTCCTTTGGGTGTTTCATAGACAGAGGCTTCATTAAAAGCGACTTTGTCATCCGAAGCGACCACACCTGAATATTGCCATGTTAAGCCTTTATCGTCGGAGATCAATAAATGATTGGATGTTTTCCTGACAGGGACAGAATCATTCACAGCAACCACCCAAAAAATTCGACCTTCTTTTCCTTCATACAATGCTCCCCGGTTATATGCCGGTAAAGGTTTGCCTGATGCACTGAAATTAATTTCCGCATCGACATGTGGCGGATAAACAGGACCCTGCCATGTTTTTCCATTGTCCAAGGATCGTACAAGATATCCGCCAAGGAAGACTGCCCCTCCTGCTTTAAAATAGGGTTGTTTCAGATTAGCTAGTCCTGTCGAATTTACGTATTGCCATCCATAACTTGTACAAAGAATCGTTCCATCTTCAAGTTTAAGCATACATGGATCTTGTGAGCCTCCGAACGGATGAGCGTAAATCAAGTCGGGATCCTCAGTCCATACCTCTCCATCGGAGGAGCGTACCATTACTAAGTAACTATTCATATCAATATGACTATACCCCTTTTCTCCAAAAACCCTCCGGTCAGGAGCACGCCGGAATGCTACCATAAAATCTTTTTCTCCGTTTTTAATAATCGAAGGGAATGCCGAATAATATTGGACATCCTTATATATAATTATATCTTTTACTTTTCGAACATTCGGGTGTTTAATCTGATTACCATTCTCCGTTATCAGGGAAAAACTTTGTACAAAGAATATGCACAATGTTAAAGCTAAAATAAAAAATTTTGATTTCATATCTAAAATAATTCAATTTATACTATTGTCGTCAACCAATCTTCCTGTATTCATATTTCCCTCCCCAATTGGGTGAGAACCATGTATTGTCCCATGCAACTGTTTTTCTCTCCCCGGTTTTGCGCAATTCGTTGATCCATTGTTCGTAGTCGGACTTCCTGTTTATCTTGAATTCTTTATTTAAAACCCTGAGCATATCCGATGTGTTACCGCGACTTCTTGCTGAGTTGAATTTCTGCCAAAAATTGGCACTCCCGGTGCCGGATTGTTTTAGCTTTACGATTTGCCTGTCCTGCACGAGCATTAGATAATACAATAAACTTTCATCGCTATGGATCAGTTGGTTGGCATACTTTTCGTAAAAGCCGCCATCCTTAAATTTGTTCGTAAGCAAATGAAAAGCCGGATCATCTCCAGAACCTTTTTTAATAGATTCGAGTGCTGAGGCGAGCGACTGCACTAACAGGTATTTGGCCTCCGGTTCCTGTGCTATAACGGGAGCATACACTTCATTCATGCTGAAAAATTCCCATTTGATCTCTTTGACACCGGAAATATCTACACGCCAGTTGTCATCTGTTTTCCCATCTCCGTCAACGTCCAACTCTATGGTATCTACTATGCCGTCCTTATCGGTGTCGATCCCTTTATAATACATATCCCTTTTGCGGTCGCCGTCAAAATCGACATCTATCCAGGCAAGGTCACTGTACTTTATGCGTATTTTCTGTTCTGCCGGATTATAATAGTAGGCATTGGGCTTTTCAGGATGGAGTACCAGTTCATATCGTTTGTTGAACGGTCCGCAAGCGGGACCTCCGACCTGGGGCATAAAAACATCTTCATCTTTATAGCCTTCGGCGATGATCCCTTCCCAGCGGGGAATCGTATCATTGACATTTTTCCACGCCACATTCAGGTCTGTTTCATCCCACGTGAATAAGACCCTTGACCAGATTATGAGTGATAGATAGTCTTTGGCGGCATCGCGTTTCAGTACGCTGCCGGTAGGAATACCGGCAATAAGGAATGATTCCGTCACGTCGTCGCTTAAATTCATGCTATAGTTGCTGTTCCAATGTGCTTCTGGCGTCCATCCCGGGGCGCATGCCGTAATTCCCACATCATAGTTCCGCGGGTTTTCGGCGTCGGGAAGAAGGTTGAAACTCCATCGCAGGAAAGCGGCTGTTTCGTTTTCACCTTCAATCCGGATGGTCTCTTCCGACACGCCGTCGCCATTGACGTCGTAAAACAGGAACGGATTTTCCCAGAAAGGAACCCATCGCATGGTGGATGGAAAGTATGTTCCCTTGTCTAAGTAGAATAATGTAAACGAGTCGTTCCCGCCGAAATGGGAGTAGTTCTGGCAAGGCACCTGGTAATAAGTATAGTCGATATCGTACATCATCAGATGGTTATCGTCTCCATCGTCGTAGTTCCACCAGACACAGAACCCGAATTTCCCGTGATAGAAGAATAATGCCTGTTGATCCGCATCATTATCGTGATCCGTATCTTCATAACCAATCAGGGCATCCACCTTGCCGTCGGCATTCCAATCGGCTATCCAGAGGTCGCTGTCTTTATCGGGTTCCTCTCTCTCCCGTAGGTCGTTATCCCTGTCGATCACTTTTACCAATAAAGGCCGTTTACCCTCATTATGCCGGGGGTCGGTATCGATAAACCACACCTCTTCCGGTTTGCCATCGCCGTCATGATCCACATAATGCCTTTTGCCGTGTTCTTCCGAAAGCACTTTCTCCACCATCGACTGATTGAACCTGACCTGATCACCGAAGACAGCTTCGAAGTCCGATTGTTTCTGATTGTCAGCCGCCAGTCCGGATCCTTCGATAACGGATAAAAGAAAAATAATAAAAACAATTTTCTTCATACTTTATCTCTTACTTATTTAAAGGATTTCTTAATGACGCCTCTTTTAATGTGCTTTTCCATTCCTGTATGCCGGGTGAGCGGGGGAACCGGTGGGCTCTTAACCAATCGCCCTGTATATGATACCACAGCGATTCTCCCTGATGGTAGTGAAGCACCACCCGATGTTCCTCCGGTTGTTTATCCAAAAATAAGTACCTGTTTGCGGGGAAGGTAACCCCCATTCCCATCCAGCCGATTTCCGGATCCTGAAATCCCCAGGATCCCATTATTCCCAATTCTTTATCGCAGAAAAAATCTTCGGTGGTCAGAGCCGTTAAAGTAAGGCCGATCCTGAGTGTCTGTTCCGGTTTTCCTCCTTCCACAAAAACTTCAATGGGAGAGTCTTTTCTTCCGGCAATCGCCGAAGGACGAATATATACCGTATAAGGATTATCTTCAGGCCCTACGTTTTTGGCGACAAACTCAATGGTGATCGTATCGGGGGTTTCTTTTAACAGCCGTGCCGTAAGTACCGGATCTCCGGGATTTTTCTCATTCCGGACCGGATAGGCAACCCCGTCAACATATAAAACCAATCCGCCGCATCCGCCTGTTTTGCCGACATGCAGGATATCCATTCCCCATCCGTTGGTGTCTTTGTGATAACTGCCGCCTTTGGTAATATTCGGATAGATCAACGTATCCATTCGTTTGGCGAACAGGTCGAAATGACCATCATAACAACGGAAAGCCGCTTTTTCAGATTCCCATCCCCAGTTAGGAGGAAACCAGGTATTATCCCATGCTACCCCTTTTTTGTCCGGTACGGCCCGTAAGTCTGCTACCCACTCGGCATAATTTTGCACGCTATCAGATACTTTAAATTCCTCACGGATGTATTGTTCCATTTTCGTCAGGTTTCCTTTTGCCCGCTCTGCATCCCACTGTTTCCAAAAGGCTTTCTTTTTATAGGCCTTTTTCAAATGGAATATTCTGCGGTCGGCAGCGGTCCTCAAATAGTAAAGCATCGATTCATCGCTATTGAGAAGCCGTTCGGACAGGCTGTGTGAAAGGTTGTCATGCTGCATTTTATTTTCGATCATATCCCACACTCCGTCTTGTCCCAATCCTGGTTTAACCGATTCTAACGCACTGATCAACGCCTTATTCAACAAATAGATTTGTTGTGGAAAATCAAGAATGACCGGAGAATAGACGGAATTAAGTTCTTCAAAATACCATCGAACCTCTTTTATTTCAGAGATATCGAGCTGCCAGCTGTCATCAAATTTACCATCTCCGTCGATATCGGCTTCTACTTTATCGAGCACACCGTCATTATCAGTATCCGTCCACAAATAATACATATCTTCCTTGTTGTCGTAGTCATAATCGACTTCCAACCATGTTTTGTTACTGTGTTTGATATGCAGCCGTCTTTCCGCAGGGTTGAAATAAAATGCGTTGGGGGCGGGGGGTTGCATCAATATCTGATATCGTTTGTTGTAAGGGCCGCAATCGGGGCCGCCAATTACGGGAAATTCAAATCCTTTTTCGGTGGATGGGGCAGCAATAATTCCCTCCCATCTCTCAATATCAGGTCGTTTACTATCCCAGGCTTTATTCAGATCATTTTCGTCCCATGTCATTAAAACCTTCGACCAGATTACATCGGAGAAGAAAGAGACTGCTTCGCTTCGTTTCAATACCGGTCGCGAGGGTATGTTCCTGATGACGATCACTTCGCTTTCTTTGTCACCAATCTGCAGGGTATTGCCCACTTCCCCGTGTGCTTTGGAACTCCAGGAGACGGCCGTATTCCCTATTTCCAAACCGGGTGCGTAGGCCGACAAAGAGACATCGAAATCTCGTGGAGAGGCAATAGTTGCATCGTTGTCTAAATCGAAACTCCACCGGATGGAATGTACCACATCTTCCTGTCCCGAAACGCGCAACACCTCCTCGGTAACGCCATCTCCATCGAGATCAAAGAATAGGAACGGATTTTCAAAGAAAGGAGTCCAGTATTTTTCACCGGGTTTAATATAAAATGCAAAGAAGGTTTCGTTTCCGCCGAAATGGGTGTGGTTTTGACACGGGTTTTGATAATAGTAATAATCGATATCATACCATAACAGATTATCATCTCCGTCGTCACGTCCCCACCAAACCCTTAAACCCTGGTCGGCGTTATAAAAGAACATAGACATACGGTCAACGTCCTGATCACCATCCATATCTTCATAATCCACTACGGCATCTACCTGACCATCGGCATTCCAGTCAGCCAAATAGAGATCGCTGTCCAGATCGGGTTCACCTCCTATCTCCAGATCACCGTCTTCATCAATGACCCGCACCAATATCGGCCGTTTACTTTCGTTATGACGGGGATCAATATCGATGAACCACACTTCTTCCGGTTTACCATCACCGTCATGATCTATATAATGCCGTTTTCCGTGTGTATCTGAAAGTACTTTTTGCACCATTTCCCGGTCGAGTCTTACCAAATCGCCGAAGACCCATTCAAAAGCCGATTGTTTTTTATCTTTCTCTGTCAAATTTGAAGCCTGAACATTCGTGAATAGTAAACATACAATAGAACCAATTAAAGCCGCTTTTCTCATATTCTTAAAAATTTGATATTTATTCAGATGTCTGAAAAGGAGATGCGGGCAACCCTTCCTTATTAAAGAGATTCGCATCTTCCGGATTATTACTCCATGCATAGCGGACAAAAACAGGAGTGATTACCTTATCACTATAAACCACCACCTGATTATTCTTATTTACATAAGCCTTTGCCCAGACATACCTTTGGTCTGCTCCCGCTATGGCGAATCCCTGAAGATAGCCGTATTTGTTTTTGACTATCAAACCCGAGCCTGCATAGTCAAAATTAAGAATGACCTTACTCCCTGTAATATCCATTGACTTATATACAGGGCCGGAATAAACGATGTCTTGCCCGTATGTTTTGTTCAATGCAATCAAGGCTAACCTTAAGCCGACATCCTGTTTGTTCTTCGGATGGATGTCATTTGCATCACCGATATCAATTGTTACCGCTTCGCCCGTATTCAGGAGAGAGAGTGCCTGATGCTGGGCATCTCTTAATTCCGCCCAGGAACTTTCTTCCGGTAATAAGTTCTCCGGTTTATAGCTGGCCAACTGTACCCAGTAAAACGGGAATTCATATCCCCACTGCTCCCGCCAGTCCTGAATTAAACAAGGGAATAAGGCGTAATAATCGCCGGACCGCCCTGCATGCGCATTATTCTCACCCTGATACCAGATTACTCCCTTAATCGGCATTTTGACAAAAGGATTGATCATGCCGTTATATAATACGGAAGGATACAGGTTCGGTTGAATTTCAGCAGGATCCGCCTTTGCTGTCTTGAGTTTTATTTTCATACTGTCCGGAAAGGTCTCGGGAGTGTAACTGTAATGATCTTTTAATTCACCCGGCAGCATTCCGAATGATTTTCCGCTAATCCAGGGTTCAATTTCGGTCCCTCCCCAGGATGCATTAATAATTCCGATAGGTATATTTGTTTCCTGATATAATTTACGGGCGAAGAAATAGGCGACTGCCGAGAAGTTCCCCACAGTCTCCGGGCTGCAGACCTCCCATTTTCCTTTTATTTCGGGGGCAGGTTCGAAAGCAACCTGCCTTCCCACGTTGAAAGACCTGATTTGCGGGTAATTCGCAGAAGCTGTTTCTTCTCCGGCATGATAGGATTGGGAGACTTTCCATACCATATTCGACTGTCCGCTGCAAAACCATAGGTCGCCGACAAGAATATCGGTAATATCCAGTATTTTATCGCCACATTGAATGTTCATCGAATAGGGTCCTCCGTAGGGCATCGGTTTTAATAAAACAGTCCATTCTCCGTTTTTATTTGTTTTTGTTTTGACAACCTGCCCGTTAAAATGAAGTTTAACCTCGTCGTTTTTATTTGCCCAACCCCATATTTTCACAACCTTGTCACGCTGAATGACCATATTATCCCCAAAAACAGGCGACAACCGAAATTCTGCATATAACTTCAACTGTATTATTAACAAGAAGAACAAGAGAAATGAAATTCTTTTCATAAAATCGAGATCTACTATTTTATTTTCTCGTCTCATACGTACAATATTTTATTACTTACGATTAGCCTACATTTAAATAGGCCATACGAATCGTGATGAGAAATTTAAACTGCTTTATCCTTTATTTCTTTTGCGTATTTTTGTATTTTTCGAATGGCTTCGGCAATTTGTTCCATATCGGTTTTAGAACCTAACAAGACCGTTTGTCCGAACCAAACAGCTATTTCAGTAGAGACCTTTGCGTTCTGAGGACATTGGATACGTTCCAGCCAGTTTTTCATGGTCTTTTCTCCATATATTTTTAAATAATGCCTGCTTTTGGCCAAAGCGGTTACACGCGGGGTTTTTTCCATTTGCCCGTATCCTGCACTGCATGGAATACCTTCAGCAGATAAGGCCTCTATAAAGCGCGCCCTGCCCATTCCCGAAAAATAATTACTGTCATACCGGCACATATACAAGTGATAAGCGCTGTTGGTAGTACCCGGATACAACTTGGCCGGAGCCATCCCGGGGATCTCGTTTAACATTTTATTCAAATAAGCAGCATTTTCACTCCTTTTCTTTGCTTGTTGTTCCAAGCGGGTCATTTGTGCATTTAATATGGCTGCCTGAAATTCTGTCATTCGCAAGTTACCTCCACGAACTCCTCCCGGAGCATACGCATTGTCTGATAACACAGCCCCTTGATGATGAAATCCGACACAAGCGTCCATGAATTGGCGGTTATTCGTGGTGATGGCTCCGCCTTGCCCGCAATTCAAGTTCTTGGATTCCTGAAAACTGAAAGCCCCTCCGATGCCGAAAGTTCCTACTTTTTTGCCTTTCCATTCTGCTAAATGGGCTTGGCACGCGTCTTCAATAACGGGCAAATTATTCCGGTCGCCTATCTCGAGGATCGCATCTAAGTTGGCCGGAGAACCGCCAATATGCACGGGCATAAGTGCTTTGGTTTCTTTGGTAATGGCTGCTTCCATCTTCTTCGGGTCTATCTGGAAACTTTCCGGGTCGATATCCACGATTATGGGCAGTGCGTTGTGCAATACAACGGCATTGTAAGTGGCTATGAAAGTATAAACCGGTAGGATTACCTCGTCTCCGGGACCGATATCCAATGCCCCCATCATGGTGAAAAGTGCAGATGTACCGCTGTTTACCGTCAAGCAGTGATCGGCTCCCAATAATTTCGCGTAATTCTTTTCAAAGTTGTCGGCGGCGTTATTTTTAACGCGCCTTCCCCACCCGCTGCCGTGTAAAGCACCTAACAGTGCTTTCTCCTCGGTAGTGTCGACAAATGGCCATCGCGGAAATCGTTTGGTAACCGTTTTTTCTCCGCCTAACAAGGCGGGTTTTGCATCCAAACCGCGCTTACCGGCCCAGATAGATCCCGGCCTGAGAACCATTCCTGTGCCAACAATGGATACGCTGCCTAAAAAGAGCCTCCTGCTTATCTTTTTCATTTTACTCAATTTTGTTGATTCGTCAAATAGAAAATGGCATGCTACGCCCTTATAATATCTCGCTATTCGCGAATAGTTTAACAACTTCCTTTTCCGGTAAGTCAAAAACTAAATAACGGCAATTTCCCACAAGAATGGTTGAATAATTATTGGAACCTTCATGGATTTTATTTTTTATTACATTCATGTCATATAAGGCAATATTCTTTTTTGATATCGGTATGCGAAGTAATTCTTTCCCATGGGTGTGCCATAATACAACCCATGTTTTATCTGCCCGGCGGAAAATAAAAGCACGAATTGCTTCGGAGTTTTTCGTCACTGGTTGCACTCTTTGATATGGAATGATTTCATATTTTCCATCCACATTTTTGAATAAGAAATGCTCCTGATTGCTGTTTCTTAACTCATGTTTCTGTTCATCAGTCATTAATCCTGCAATCCGCACCTCTTCCCACATCCTCATCACTCGCAAATTATCCTCCGTACGGGGATGATTTTTAAACTGATCCAATCTCCCAAACAGGCCGATTGGACAGTCCCACGCGGCTGCCCGACTGCAAATGTACGCATACATATCCGGTTGCATTCCAGTTGTTTTGTCGGAAGGAGCCAAATAATCATTCCATCCGAAATTCATGGATGAGAAACTTTCGTTCATGTATCTTGCTGCTTTTACCTGGTACATATCGGTTGCCTCCTTCACGTCCTGAGGTGTAAAAGTATCAAAAGCATTCCCTCTTGTAATGATATGCCAGCTGAAATGTGATTTTGTAGCTCCTTCGGAGAAAATAGGAGTAGGATTTAAGTTTTTATATACTTCCAATTGCGCTTTCGGGACGTTATACCAATAGGGAAAGTGAACATCTTCCGCTCCATCGAAATAGACAAATTTAAATCCCGCTTCACTGTAAATATCACTTACACGCCTGGCGACTTCCTGCTGAATACTTGTCCTTTGGTCGAATCGGATAAATTTAGGCCAGGTATCTATATCTAATAAACCAAATTTTAGTCCCTTGGCCGCTACCGCGATTTTAGTCCCGAGTTCCCCTCTTTTGCAACCTGTAAATTGATAAGGAGAGGAAGTCGTATAATTTTCGTATGCAATAATTTCATTACCGAGTTTTAACAACCTTCTTCCTGCCTCCAACGTACATTCATGGGGTGATTCTTCTACAATGATTATTGAATCATCCTTATTTACAGGAGCAGCTAATGTGAATATTTTCGTAAGATTCAATCTTGGATCGGGAACTGGTGTTACGTAAGGATCGTTCTTGCTGGCTTTATTATAATGTATATGAAATCCGGGAATGATGCCGGCCTCTTCTATCTTTTGTACAACCTGTTTTAAATCATGCATTTTATGGAGGTAGTGATTGTTCCAGGTAAAATGACCCATGCTGATAAATATATCTTCATAATATAATAACATTTGTCGAAAACCGCCTTTCTTAGCATAGGCTATATGTTCATCAACATTTTCCGGAGTTATTCCTTTGGGTTCATAATATGAATATTTATATTCATCGCGAAGACGGCTTTTGACACCTAAGGGAAGGTTATAATCTTCTTCTAAACGGGAAATGCAGGAAAGGAGCTTATTCGTGTTTGTTGCTATTAATGCGGCTCCCACACCTGTTAATTTAATATTGTTTTCCATTCCCGCATACATTACACAGGTATTGCCATTTATAACAGCATCGATTTTTGCATAAGGGTCGGTTGCCAATACATTTACGGAAACATCCTCATCCCACACAACATTCAGCCATTCCCCGAAATCAGAGCGCTTCTTGATCGGTAATTCCAAGAGAGTAAATTCATCTACCTCGGTTTTTCTTTTTTCAACACCTATTTTTCCGATTGTATATTCTAATTTTTCCAGAGTAAAACCAATATAATAATCGGTTATATTTAAATCAATCGTTGCTGTATATAAGAGTTCTTCGAATTGAACAATCAATTTATTTCCAACCTTTTTTACCCTGTCCGCATAATATTTACGTGGTTTAGCTGAATAGGTAAGCATTAATTCCGTAGCGTATGGTCTATATTCTGTAAGCGCAAATATGGATTTTCCCGTATGATCCAAATCGAGACATTCTTGTCCCGTATCTTTATGAATTAAACTTTTAGCCCTTCCATCATCATAAAGCATGAATCGCATATCTTTATTCTCTATGACAATCTCAGACTTTTCACTATTTAAAGCGAACACATTACTGCTACAGATTATATTAAAACCTAAAAATAGAGAAATAATGATCTTGTGTTTTTTTATATTCCTTACAATCATTGTTTTAATTGTTTTTTGTCCTATTTTATATCCACTGGAACATAGCATTACCCATCTTCTATCACCTGTTATTTTCCCTGATATGGTTTATAACCGTATCAAACGTCCCTAAGGGATAGTGGTTTGGCTGCCCGTACCAGAAAAAGGAGCCGTATCCTTCGTAGTCTTTTGCTTTTATATGAGGGTCGGTAGCCAGATAACTGGGTATATCGTTTGTATAGGCTGCTACGGATACTTTTTGATCAGGCCATAAATCCCTGATGGCAATTGCAAATTCGGTGGTCACCTCCCTTGAAAGTCCCACTAACTTCCAATCTCCGATATTTAACGTCTGTACATAGACCGGCATGTCCGTAGGAGGTGTTCCGTTTTCCTCGTAATGGGCCAACATGAGTTTTGCCCAACGGGCATCTCTCCGGGCAATACCATCGGCGGGATTTACTTCCGCATTTTTCAAATATTCTTCTATCTGCTCCCGGCTCCAGGGGGTAACCGGAATAGAGATCGTATCGAGATGGAAAGATATATCTCCTTCAATGGGAGACATGGGGCCGTTTAAAACCGATATCACCTTCTCAGCCAATTGTTCTCCCGTAGCACGAAAAGTAGTGTTGGGATTGATATCGCCGGCGCACCCTTGAAGGAATACACTGTGGTGGATGCCTGCAGTAGATTCTATAATACTTCTGGCATGTCCCGGAAAGTTAGCGCTCGCAATAAAACGGTTTACCTGGGGATCAGCCACAACCGGGTGGCATCCGGTTAAGAACAAGAGGGATTTTTCATTGTCTTTTTTAGAAAGGATTTGTACTACATCAACCAGGTTATCATACACTACGTTCTCTCCTCTCAGACTTCTGTTTCTCCCGATAGTAGTCGTATCACGGCTAAAGAACAAATCGCTTTTGACGGCATTGTCAATCGATTCTTCTATCGAACGAATGATTCCCGGACGGACCACATTATTCAAATATAAGGTATCGGGATGTTGATTTTGTTTCTCCCATGTTATCCAGCTTTGTGTTACAGGTGTAAAATGGGAATGAGAAGCATTGATCAGAACTGCTTCATGCGGGATACCCCTTTTCCGGTAAATTTCATCTTTTATACTTTGAATAAAAGAATAATCGAATCCGCACACATCCACTCCGACGATTACGGCAACCTTATCCCCTTTTTTAAACGATATGGCCCGTGCCGACAGGTTGCCTTCGGAATTATGTTTATTGGTATACAGTTTATTATCGAAAGCGGAGGCATACAGTTTATCGCCGGAATAAGCAATCCGGCGGATATCGATCGGGTAGGATTCGCCGTTGTTATAACCGATGCGAACCCAGCTCTCCTGAGGATATGGTAATTCACATTGATATAAGACGCTATCTTCACCCAGGGCGTACAATCTTCTGCCATCCGATGCCATCGATTGGATCATGCCGACATTCGCCACCACTTTCCACGTTATTTCATTTCCACCGGTCAACCCTTCGCACAAATCGCCTTGGGCGGTTGCCATATACAATTTCTCGCCGGAAGAGGTAAAGGATTTTACATCGCCTACCGATGATAATTTGTTCCATTCGATTTTCTCTCCGGCGGGTTGTGTCACATACAGATCACCTTCCTCGGTTATCCCGTAGAGTGAATTGCCATGGCCGGCAAGGAGTTTTACGGGAAGGTTAGATCCTACGATTTTTGCTTTTCCAACAGGTTGTCGATCAAATACAACCAACTCTCCTTGGGCATTAACGCCATAGAATTGTTCTCCTACTGCCGTGAAATTTAAAAGAAAATCCGTTGTCCCCTGCTCTTCCCAACCTAATGTGAAACGACCTTCGTAAGGGACGGCGAAACCGGCCAATGCTAAAGAGACCGTTTCACCCGTAGGCTCAATACTTACAACTGAGCTGCCGACTTTATAACTACTCTGACAAGAGTTTATAATAAGCAGCAAAGCCAAAAATGATAAATAATTCTTCATATGACTCGTATATTATTAAAAAATATTTTTTACCCCTGCTTCTGATGATCAATTAAAATCAATAGTGAACAGAGAGTTGAAGCTGCCCTGTTTTCCCTGTAAGATCGATCGTTTCATTTTCCACATCGAAAGCCTTGTGTTTTTCTCCGTTGATCTTCACTTTTTTAATTTTTTTATTCCCGGGAGTTCTTAATCTCAGCGATACCTCGGAAGCAGAACCGGCTTGATCGGGCATCGACAGAGTTACATGAACGGTTCCCTTGTCGATATCGGAACAGATCTGATAATCGATTTTACCGAAGAGGGTAGGTGCATTGGATACGTTGATCCGTTTTCCCTGCTCTAACCACGCCCGGGGTGTAAAGTACGCGAGTTGTAATTTGTCGGGGACCCCGTTCTCGGCATCTGTTTCCGTAATCAGCATTAACCTGAGCATAAGTAAAAACCAGGTATTGTTAAAACTGGAAGGGCTCAGGTAGAATGTCCTGTAATACTCATTGGGGAAAGGTCCCACTGTATCTCCCTCTCCTGAAATAAAAGTCCCGCGCGTCATTCCATGGGCCAATTTTGCATAGAATGAAAGAACAAGCCTGTCGGGGTCGTCCATCATGGCGGTAACCCGGCTCAAATTCAGTCCGTACACATTATCTACCCCGGGTGTTTTATATCCCGGCAGGCCATCTTCCTTATAACTTCCTACCGGCAACGGATAATAATTGAAACGCACCATCCCAAGTAAAAATGCACCGTAGTCTTTGAGGTATTGATAATATCCGGGCATTAAGCCCTGATCTAACAATCCTGAGGCCGCCACATACGGGAAACAAAGATTCCAGTAAGAGCCGTATTTCGTATCGGTAATATTAGAGTAGGGCAGGGGTTTTTCTTGCGTAAACAATTCGGTAGGGATAAATACGCTGCCATCGGGGAGGGCCGTCTTGCTGTTATTCACGCCTTCCGACAAACGAGTTTTAAGTTGCCCTGCAAGGAATAAAAATTTATCACCATTTTTAGTGTCGCCTAACGATGCCTTAAAAATGTAGGCCATATCGCGCATTCCCCGCCATGCCACTGCCTGGTGATGAAGATAGACCATTTTTTCGGCAATGTCTCCGCTAAAAGATTCCGCAGTTAGAACACTATTTCCCGAATTGTTTATTTGTGTTTCAAAATCACTCAGAAAATCGATAAACCTTGCTTTATTTTCGGATATAAAAGCAGTGTCGCGGGACATATAAAAATATTGTGAGGCATGTGAAAGGAGTTCCCCCATTTCCCATGTCCGGTAGCGTCTGAATGGACGGGAAAGTAAAATCTCATGGATGGCTTTTTGCCGTTGGATAAAACCGTACTCACCCAGCACTCTTGCGGCATCATTCCCCTCCGGTTGATACCAGGTCTGATATATATTACCGATACTGTAGAGATAACCCATATAGAGGTTCTGAATAAGCAGATTTTTCCGGGCGTTGTTTACCTGTTCTTCCGGAATATCGAACGTTGCTCCTTTTGCCAGCTCTCCATCCCAGTAATCTTTCAATTCTTTCTTTTCTGCATTGTACAAAGCTGCGGTTATTTCCGTTTGCGTACAATTCGCAGGATGTAACAATCTGGCGATATATAACTCGGTGTCTCCTTTACTCAAATCCAGATCGTACACAACACGGTTGCTTTCTATTAATCTTCCCCCCGGTGAAATGATCGCCCGTATCTCGTTATTCGACTTAATGATATTATTTTCCAGTGCCAACAAGTTATTATCCGAGAAATGAAAGGTCACCTTCACAGAATTGATATCGGATTCTCCTTTAGACACTTTCAGTTTTATAAAACTGACCAGTTCAGTGGTCGCAAACAGGTAATCGGAAAAAGACTCCTGAAAGTATTTCACTCCGTCCACATCCCTGTATTGATTCTGGAGTACCGGGTAATATCCGTCTTCGAGGGACTCCTGTGCAAGACGTGCTTCGGCAAATCCATACCGTTCATTCCCTGAGGCGCCTACAAAAATGGTGATTTTATCGCCGGAATGGACTTGCGAGACAATCTGGCTTCCATCACCTACGTGCAAGGCTGCGGGCCCAAATCCGGAAGGATTGAGCGGCCTGCCGAACGGGATATAATAAACCCCCGACTCAGTAACAGCCGTTCCCATTAATTTCAATGGAGCCAGATAATCTTTGATATTCTCATAGGTAGGCCCTTCGGGCAAAGCCAATACTTGTTCCCCCCATACATCCATTTTTGAGTTCAGCGCTGCATTCACCCGTTGCTCATACCCTTCAAAGTGTTTTTTCTTCCCCTCAAACTGTTTGTTTTCCGGAGGCGTTCCTTCCCACTTATCGAAGAGAAGCTCATGCGCAAGATCATAAGCGACCGGATCATAAAGATTATACCCCTGCACGTCGTCGGCATTCTGTGCAGCCCTGGCTACGGAGCCGTATACCGTTGCCGGTTCCCCCTTAAATAATTTCAGATAATAGGTTTCTCCTTTTTCAAGATAAATATCATTCGGGAAAATAATTCTTTGTCTGCCTTTCTCCTTTCCCGATACGCTTCCTATGGCGATTACCTTTCCGTAAAGCCCTTCCTGTATGATGTGCGCTCCTACTGATCCGCTCAATTCTTCGTGAATCCATATATACACTTCTTTTAATCTTGAGCATTGCGCCACAAAACTTGTTACAGGTATATTGGCGACTTCATTAAAACCGGCAAATGCGACACTGGGATTTGCAGGGGCATGAAGGACCCTTATACCGGTACATTGATCCGGTACCACTGATGGTGGTTCCTGATCCCTATTTCCTGCATGCAGGTAATTGATCCCTTGCACCCACAACAGGAAGAACAGTATTTGAGATATTCGTTTCATTTAATTTTTTACCAGATTCACTTCGCTTATATTCTTAGTTTCCGTTTTATCGATTGTATAAGTAATGGCGGTGGGAGCAATCCCGGTATATATTCCGTTCATAAAAACACAATTGGCTATCGGTGATTCCACCAAGATGAGGGACTTACCATCACCCATAAGATTCATCGCATAAATATGATGAATCCTCTCCTGCGCTGAAGGTTGTCCATATCCCTTGCCTCCAACCAGTAAAGTATAAGGGCTTCCCCCGTAAGGAGCGGGAGTGTCCGGTCTTGCTTTTGTTATGATTCCATTGATATATACATGATGGATGCTTGCATTATCGCTTGCCCGGATAGCTACTCCCGTATAATTTGTCTGGCAATTGGTGATAAATATCTGTTCCGTATCATCTTCCGGTCCATTCCATTGGGTAGAAGTAATCTGATAGGAGTTTACATCGCCATGGGTATGATAAAAAGGAGCTACATCAAGACTGGAAAGCGCGATTAAATCATCTCCGTTGATACCAGTGATATTATGTATGCTGAAATATTTACAGCCATGTCTCAAGTTAATTCCGTCTTTGTTATACACTTTCTTCTGAATCCCATTGATAGAGATGGTTTCAGGATTTTTAAACCGGATATCGGATATCCCGGCATTCCGGGTTCTTTCAAAACTGATTGCCCATGCATGGGAATTTTCTATCGTTATATTTTTTAAATGGATCCCATCTACATAAGCGATCTGAATCAGATTATTCCGCCAGTCTCCCGTTTGTTTTATCCCGTTCTTTCCCGCATCACTTCCATAACTTACCCGCCGGTTTTTTTCATTCTCAGGCGCCAGGGTTAAAGTTCTGTATGCATCACCCGTCGAACGGGGATTGTCGGCTCCCTTTAACAGTACATCTCCCTCTCCTATAATATTTATATTATAACTCCATTCCGGATGCGTAATTCCTATGCCCACGTTGTCGCTTCTGAACATATTGTCCCGGCATGAGTCGGACAATTGAACGGTACAATTGTCAAGGATGACCGTCATATTACCGGGTAATAATATCGCCCTGTCTATTATCCAGCTATTGGAACCATTGGAATTTCCCTTTGGTATTACTATTTTACGAGTAGTTCCCCGGGCGGCATTGACAGCAGCCTGTATGCGTTCCGTATCACTACCTGTAAAATCGTTGGGAGTAATCGTCCGGTTGGAATGCGCATTCGCCGATAAACTATACGCGATAATAAGTAGTAAAGAAAAGTATTTCATTTTTCAGTTCCTTTGCAGGTGTGAGAACAATTTTGACTACGTCGATTACTTCGTAATTCATGCCCGTTTCATAGGTAGTATAATTATTTGTTTTTTAAACGTATAGCATTTGCTACTTGCTCAATCGCCTCGGAATGTTTTTCGAAACAGGGAGCTAATGTGGGCCTCCATATTGTTTGCATAAAACCTTTGAGCCTGTCGGCATTGATTACCTGCGAACAATATTCAACTGTTTTTTCAAAATTGATATTATTCGAATGGTTACTCCCCGTTGGAACCTGATCAAAACCATGGGCTTCTAATTGGTCGTACAGCTTTACATACTTTTCATGCAGAGGATTATCAAAATTCTCAAATTGAGATGCATAATACCAATTACTTTGCAGGACAGATTTCGGCATTTTTTCAAAAAAGAGGTCCGGATGATCCCATGCATAATCAGACCAAATCCATGACCTGGCATTCTGTTTTTCTACCAGATCCACTAAGTAATAAAAATCATACCACCACAGGTCACCCTGACGGACAACCACATTCTGATGATTTTGTTGGTGGCCTGCCGTTTCTTCATCCATGCCTAAATGAAAAAAACGGGGAGCATCAAACAGGCTGCATACTTCTTCAATTAAGTTTTTGCATACGGTATAATATTTCTCTGAAGAAATCATCCGTTGATAAGGGCCTAACCAGGCTTTGTGGCCTGTTGAAAAGTTCAGTTTGGGAATAGGTTCCAAACCCATCTCCCGGATTTTTTTCAACTCTTTTTTTAGTTCGGAGACGGACCAGGCACCTTCCACGGCGATCTCCGGGTGGCTGTCGTACTTCACTCCGTCTCCGAGGTCAATGATCACCATATTCATTCCGGCACCTACCATTTTGACTAATAACTGATCCCAAATGTTTTTGTCGAAAGTGAGGTTCGGGTGATACTTGTGGGCCCACAGATAGGCTTCCCGACAATCGTTGCCGGTAAAAACAGTGTCCTGATAGGGTGGAGGAGTATGATCTTCCCACATATTATAGCTCAAATGGAGTAGATTGGCCCATATCAACTCACTATTGTTATTGTTGTTTTTTGTCCCCTTTTGGGCAAAGATCTGCCCGGGTATCGCTGCTACCATTCCGGCAGCGGCTACCTGTTTAATAAATTCTCTTCGATTTGTCATTTGATTCAAATTGTTTTAAAACCGGTGATTGAACTGTTTGTCAATTAATTGATAGATCTCAGTTCTTACCTCTTGAGGAAAGTCATGGCCTGCATCGGGATAAAATACCTTCAGGTTTTCTTTTACTCCGAGGGATTCATACGCGGCAGAAGCTTTCCGGATACCTACTCTCACCCCTTCCACATCAAAATTCGTATCTTCTATCGGCGAGTTCGATATAAAAAGACGGGGTGCAATGAACGCGATTATTTCGTGGAAATTGAAGGGGATTTTGTTTTGGTCTAACTGATATTTAGTCCTGAACAGGGGCATGTATTTGTCTTGCGCCCAAGGACCCAGTTTCCCTCCATAGTTTGCGGAAGAGGGGCCGATGTCATAATATTCGAATTGTGTCCACCCGCAGCTGGAAACAATCACTTTCAACCGGGTATCAAAAGCTGCCGCAAACAGCGCATTATGTCCCCCCAAAGAATGGCCGATGACCCCTATCCGGTCGGGATCGACCTGATCAAGGCCTTGCAATAAGTCCACACAGCGGATATGATTAAATATCCCCTTCATCGTTCCCGATTCATACCGGTCGTTTTCAAAATCGTAATTTCTCAGATCGCCAAAACCCGGATAGTCGGGTGCGATGACTGCATATCCTCTTTCGGCCAATTCTTTTGCAATCGCCCTGTTTTCCAAACTTCCCTGCCCGTCAACTATTCCTTTACCCAGCGCTCCTGTTGAATGCAGTACAAGCATAGCCGGATGCTTACCCGATCGGTGACTTATGGGTAAGTATAGATAAGCGGGAAGATCTTCATTCTCCGCTACAGTAAAACTGATGGTATAGCGGATATAACCTGCTGTTTTCAAACTGTCTTTATACTGTATATTCATGGGAGGCAGATCCGTGAGATCCGGTAGGGGTCCCATCGCCGCTTCCATGCTATCCCGTAAGTGATACTCATTACTCTTCCCTGAGATAGTATGTATTCCTGCCGACAATAGTATAAGTCCTGAGACGAATAGTTTTTTTAGCATAATTTTCTCATCAGTGTATATTATTCTGCGCTATATAATCGACCGATTTTTTCACATCCCCACATTGATATAAAATATCTTTTGCCTGTTCATAGTCCTTCAGATCGCTCAACAGCATAATCATCTTGACCGACCGGTCCACTACTTTATCGTTGATGAGTCGGACATTTACCATACGATTGTCTTCTACTTTTCCCAAACGAATCAGTACGGTGGTACTGATCATGTCGAACAGCATTTTTTGTGCAGTTCCACATTTTAGCGATGTGTTGCCGGTAACGAGTTCAGGCCCCAGGATCACTTCAACCGGATAGTCAGCCAAAGCGGCAACAGGAGAGCCGGGATTGTTGACAATACATCCGCAGGGAATACCCTCTTCCCTGCATTTTCGTAATCCTGCCAATACAAAAGGGGTGTCGCCGGCAGATGAAATGCCGACCACTATGTCCTTATGGGAGACATTGTACGCTTGCATTTGCCTTACTGCATCCTCCTCATCATCTTCTTTTTCCTCCAAAACCTCAAGTAACCTCTCTTCTCCACCGGCCAGAATGCAATTGATAATCCCTTTCTCAATCCCATATGTATTGGGTAATTCAACTTTGTCCAAAACCGAAAGGCGTCCGTCGTTACCTGCTCCCATGTAAAACATCCTTCCTCCTTTTTCAAGTACATCCTCAATTGCTGAAATCAATCTTGAGATCTCGGGCAATGCTTCTTTGATTACCAACGCTACTTTTTTATTTTCGTTATTAATGTTCTTTATCAGTTCATCTACCGACATTTTTTCTAAATGCCGGTATATTGACGGTTGTTCGGTGATCTTCTCCATATGAAAAATATAATTAATTGATTATTTTGTATTTATATAAGACAAAGCTATTTTCTTTGGGTAACTGAACGGAGGAATACGCCATAGACTTTTACTCCGCTCAAATCAACATCCAACACTTGATACCCTTTTTTCCCTTTACCGGATATTACCTTACGGTTTTTATCTTTTGTTTTGCATATGACACATTTCCATTGAGAAACGGGATTTGTTATCCCTTTTGAAGTACGCCATATATTTTTATATCGTGTAAATCGACATCCAGTAAATGATGTCCCTCTTTTCCTCTCTTTAACGTTACTACCCGTTTTTCGTCCTTTAATTCGGGACTTAACAAGACGTATTGTTCACCGGCTAATGCACTCCTCCTGATCTCGTAAGAAAGGATATTGTCCGTTATCGGAGAATCGATATCCTGAAGGATTGCATTTCCACCATGATCTTTCATATGAGGATGTGGGATAGCTTCCATTACCCTATTTAGAAAATGTATAGTAAATTCCCCGTCATAGAGCCGGATCCTTGCTGCCCAACGTTCATCACCGCCTGTCTGCCTTATTACGGGGGAGAATTTTCCCGACTGTATCGGTCCGGCCAAAGGATCGGAGTTCAGCGCCGAATCGATGACGGTGATCCTTTTGCTGTAAGCGCTTATTAATTGATCCGATAAAGGGGTTGTCCGTTTATTGCCTTTTTCATTATGAGTGCCAAACGGAAGGGCTAACCATGCTTTCCCCCCTGAAGCCAGATAGATTGAAACGGCTTTGAACTGGGCGTCGGAAACACAAGCTACGCCATCGAGCACCAAAGGTGTTTTATCGTGTAGTAGAGACGATGCGTCGGCCAGTTCATTCGCCCTTACAAACCGATATCCTACATTGTGCTTCACTAATAAACCCGACCATGCTTTTAACCGATCCCAATGCTCTTTCCCCTCTTCGTCGCGCCAACCATTATCCCTGCAGTAATTGTTGCTCACAAGCCGGACTTCCACCAGGTCTTCACCTTTCCTATAATCGAGATTGCTGTGGTCTACCTCCCAATTGTTCCACTCATGGATCACCTCCTCCATTTCACGGGCATCGGCAGGATCCTCTATTAAACGTTGATTGAGGGTACTGCTCCAATTGGCAACACCCCAGAACCGGCTTAACGCCCAACCCAAATAGCCTCCCTTTTCATAGATGGTATAACTCACCGCGATAGCCGGAGAATCTCCTCTTTGCTTTGCAATATCTTTCTGATGTAGTGCTTCTGCATCCATGCGTACCCAATCAGTCGATCTGATATTTGTTCCTACATTCTCGAGCATAAAAAAGTCCAAATAGGGAGCCATTCTCTCCAGATTAAGGGAGATGGAGTTAAGTACGATGGGCCCGGTGCTGGAACAGCAGGACATCAGGGGCATATGGCCTACCGTTGTTTTCACTAATTTGACATGATCGACGACTCCATCTACTTTCATGCGGATAAAATCCCTGAAAGCAGGATTCTCATAATTCCCCCAGTATAACATCGGTTTTGAAGTATCCCCCCAAAAGTTCTTATCGCCGAAAGGCGGAATTTCTCTGTTATAATCACGCCTGAACCGCTCCCTGCAATATTTACATCCGCAAGCTGCAAGGCCGACATAATCGCACATATCATCTACCTGGATCGCATCCATTGGCACTTCCTTCAATAACCGTTTCAGGTATTTTGTATGCATATCCAGGAATCCCGGATTGTTATGACAGAAAGCTTCCATCTGATACTGAAGTGAATAACCCCTGCTTCCGTCGTGGATATCGACCTCACATATATCCTGGAAAAGATGTCCTTCATACTGGGCATGCCTGGCAGCGATGGGGTCATGAAACAGCAGTACATGATGACGATGACTCCGGTGTAGTTTGTGAAATTCATCTTCATTACGTGGTCTCTGTACGTGGTTACATGAATAGTGGTCCATAAATTTGATCCCATACTGATGCAATTCCTCACAAACATTCGCCATATACCCATGCAACTGACCAAAATAGTTGGAAAAATCGAATCGAATATGAAATCCGAAATTGATGGCCATATCAATCTGGGCTTTCGCAAAAGCTTCGGCCCGTCTTTTGATCTCATCTTTGATGCTCTTCTGAGACCATTGTAAATCTGCTATCGTGACCCACCAACTGGCGGACCTTCTTGGAATAAATGGAATATCGGCAGGAGTGGAGACAACTTTTGATACATCGGGCATAGGAATTCTTTTTGCCGGCGACACTTTAGTAGTATCTGCCAGCATGGTGCCTCCCACGCTTAATCCTACGCCGGAAACCAGTGTTTGTTTAATAAAGGTTCGCCTGTTACTCATCTGTCCCTCATTGTTTGTAAAACTTTCTCCTAATAGATAAGGGGCTGTGGATCCTACCCTTTTTGAAGCACGCCATAGACTTTTATTCCGCTCAAATCGATATTCAACACCTGATGCCCTTTTTTTCCTTTACCGGATATTACCTTACGGTTTTTATCTTTTAATTCGGGACTTTTCAACAGGTATGGATGATCGGGCAAAGCATTTATGCGAATTTCATAAGAGAGTTGATTGTTTGTGATCGAAGAATCAATATCCTGAATAATTGCAATTCCTCCATTATCCTTTATTTGAGGATGTGGAATAGCTTTCATGGCTGTGTTCATAAAATGCATAGTGAATTCTCCGTCGTAGAACCTGATCCTGGCTGTCCAACGTTCATCGCCGCCTGTCTGCCTTATTACGGGAGAGAATTTTCCCGACTGTATCAGTCCGGCCAAAGGATCTGAATGCAGGGCCGAATCGATGACGGTGATCCTTTCGCCATAAGCGCGTATTAATTGATCCGATAAAGGAGCTGCCCGCTTAAAACCTTTCTCGTCATGGGTACCAAACGGAAGAGCAAACCACGCTTTTCCTCCTGAGGCCAAATAACTTGAAATCGCTTTGAACTGGGTGTCGGAAACAGCAGCCACACCATCCAGTATAAGCGGTGTGGCCTCCCGTTTTAATGCCGCCGCGTCGGCTAATTCGCCGGTTCTCAAGAACCTGTATCCCACATTGTGCTTCACTAATAAACCCGACCATGTTTTCAACCTCTCCCAATGCTCTTTCCCATTTTCATCGCGCCATCCGTTGTCCCGGCAGTAACTGTTGCTCACCAGGCGTACTTCCACCAGATCTTCCCCTTGCCTGTAATCGAGATTGCTGTGGGCTACTTCCCAATTGTTCCATTCATGAATTACTTCTTCCATTTCCCGGGCATCAGCGGGATCCTCTTCAAGTCGATTGTGGTGAGTACTGCTCCAATTTGCTGCGCCCCAGAACCGGCTTAACGCCCAGCCCAAATATCCGCCTTTTTCATAGATGGTATAACTTAATGCGATGGCCGGAGAATCGCCCCTTTGTTTTGCGATATCTTTTTGATGTAATGCTTCCGCGTCTTTTGGTACCCAATTGATCGAATTGACATTCATTCCTACATTCTCCAGCATGAAAAAATCGAGGTAGGGAGATATTTTCTCCAGGTTGAGCGATATTGAGTTGAGAATAATCGGACCCGTACTCGAACAACATGTCATCAATGGTTTATCTCCAACTAAAGACTTCAGCAACTTCACATGATCCACGATTCCATCGTTCTTCATACGGATAAAGTCTCTGAAGGCAGGATTCTCATAATTACCCCAGTATAACATCGGTTTGGAGGTGTCTCCCCAAAAGCTCTTATCGTCGAAAGACGGGATTTCTCTATCGTAATCTCGCCTGAACCGTTCCCGGCAATATTGACATCCGCATGCGGCAAGACCCACATAATCGCACATGTCGTCAATTTCAAAGGCGTCAATAGGCACTTCCCTCAGCAACCGTTTCAGATATTTTGCATGCATATCCAAAAAGTTGGGATTGTTATGACAAAAAGCCTCCATCTGGTACTGCGCGGCATATCCCCTGCTTCCGTCCCGGATATCGACTTCGCAAATATCCTGGAACTTATACCCCTCATATTGTGCATGCCGGGCCGCGACCGGATCATGGAACAGCAATACTGAATGACGGGTCATTCTATGCATCTTGTGAAATTCGCTTTCATTTTTTGGCCTATTCACATGATTGCATGAGTAGTGATCCATATATTTGATTCCATACTGATGCAATTCCTCACAAACGTTCGCCATATAACCATGTAACTGGTTAAAATAGTTGGAGAAATCAAATCGACAATGAAATCCGAAATTGATGGCCATGTCTATTCTGGCTTGCGCGAAAGCTTCTGCCCGTCTTTTGACCTTATCCCTGATGCTCTTTTGTGACCATTGTAAATCCTCTATCGTAGCCCACCAACTGGCGGTCCTTCTTGGGATAAATGGAATATCGGGAGGGGTTGAAACAACTTTTGATACATCGGACATAGGGATTCTTTTTCCCGGCGACACTTTAGTCGGAGTGTCTGCCAGCATGGGGCCTCCCACGCTTAATCCTACGCCGGAAACCAGTGTTTGTTTAATAAATGTTCGCCTGCTGCTCATTTATTTTTTGTTTTGTGTGTGAGCCATTTCCATTGAAAAATGGGATTTGTTATCATTATTCTATCTTAGCACAAAGTAGTGCTATCCCTTTTGAAGTGCGCCATAGATTTTTATTCCGCTCAAATCGATATCCAACACCTGATGCCCTTTTTTCCCTTTACCGGATATTACCTTACGGTTTTTATCTTTTAATTCGGGACTTTTCAACAGGTATGGATGATCGGGCAAAGCATTTATGCGAATTTCATAAGAGAGTTGATTGTTTGTGATCGAAGAATCGATGTCCTGAATAATGGGTACACCTCCATTGTCCTCTATATCCTGATGCGGAACAGGTTTCATGGCTGTGTTCATAAAATGCATAGTGAATTCTCCGTCGTAGAACCTGATTCTAGCCGCCCAGCGTTCATCGCCGCCTGTCTGCCTGATTATGGGAGAGAATTTTCCCGACTGTATCAGTCCGGCCAAAGGATCTGAGTTCAGAGCCGAATCGATGACGGTGATCCTTTTGCTGTACGCTCTTGTTAATTGATCGGATAAAGGGGTTGCCCGTTTATTGCCTTTTTCATCGAAGGTCCCAAACGGAAGGGCTAACCACGCTTTCCCCCCTGAAGCCAGATAGATTGAAACGGCTTTGAACTGGGCGTCGGAAA
>ENA-UOOI01000255-UOOI01000255.1-fermentation-metagenome-genome-assembly--contig:-NODE-255-length-68946-cov-50.776038_pt1 | contig 68946 bp, 68 predicted proteins | sample MGYA00245779_ERZ724027 | MGnify/ENA primary metagenome ERZ724027 (study PRJEB28704, sample SAMN03018318) | fermentation metagenome | biome: anthropogenic terrestrial biome; feature: soil; material...
CAAGGACTTGTAAAGGGCATTACTATATCAGTATCCTTGTTGAAGATGGAAAAGAACTTCCAGTAAAGGAAACTTTCACAGAATCAACAACAATAGGAATTGATGTAGGTATCAAAGATTTTGCAGTCCTATCAAATGGAGAAAAGGTTGAAAATCCTAAATACCTGAAAAACTCACTTCAAAGGCTTAAAGTTCTTCAGAAAAGAGTTTCAAGGAAACAGAAAGGCTCTAAGAACAGGGCAAAAGCCAAACAAAGGCTTGCTGTACTCTATGACAAAATAAAGAATCAGAGGAATGACTTCCAGAACAAACTCTCTTTTAGACTCGTTAGCGAAAACCAAGCTATAGCACTGGAAACTCTGAACGTTAAAGGCATGGTTAAGAATCATCATTTAGCACAGGCTATAAGTGATTCTGCATGGAGTAGCTTTGTAACAAAATTAGAGTATAAAGCCGAATGGTTGGGAAAAACTGTATTAAGAATCGGACAGTTTGAGCCTTCTTCTAAGCTCTGTAGTGTGTGTGGATTCCACAATAAAGAGCTTCAGTTAAAAGATAGAGAATGGACTTGTTCCGATTGCAAAACAAAACATGATAGAGACATTAATGCCGCTATCAATATCAAGAAATTCGCTCTCATAGATCAAAATCTAATTGGATTGTAACACCTACGGAACGTGGGGAAGAGCTTGGGGACTTGCCCTCAATAGAGGGAGGAATGAACCAAGAAGCCACTCAGTCTTTAGCTAAGTGGTAGTTCACTTCTTGCCAAATCCAATTCTATTCTTAAATCAGGAAACTTTTGGAGCTATTTCTCTATGATCATAGGCTTGAATTCAGGATATAGAGTTAAGACCTACTATATTTATTTTCCGAGCCAGTATATCTTATAAATTGATTGATGCTATTCAAAGTTGTTAAACCTCAGAGGATTGAAGAGAGACCTTGTGAGAAAAAATGAAAACAGAAAACATATCTATAATTATGCTGTGATAATTATACATTATTGATTAATTTTTCCACAAGGAACATGGAATAGTAGACTTTGTCGATGAAATAAAAAACGTTGGCTGCGAAAGTTTCAAATTTCATTGAAAATATAAAAACTGAAGAAGGTACAAAAAATCCTCTCAGTCAATCCATTAATGACAGGATAAATGATAGATTAAAGTTTGCTATGTCTGAAGATCCGCTTTCTTCTAATTTAAAAGAAAACGTACAAGCCTCAAATTTGAACGAAGGTAAAGAATCAACTTCATTTGGCATTTTTAACGATAATCCAGATGAAATTATAACAACTTGGAAAGAACTAGAAGGTTACTATATCATGCCAAAGATGAAAAAAGGTTCCTATTGAAGACTTGAACTTGAGATATACAATTACGCAAAAGAATTATGCAGAAAAATTGAAAAATATGTCAACAATTACGAAAACAACAAATAAAATTTAAGGTAGTAACCTGTTTTTTTATTTTACTTGTATAAATATTCTCACGTAGAAGTTTATAAGAAGTTTATAATTAGTCAGGCTTGGAAAGATAATGTAATATTTAATTTAACTTTTTCTACTCATCTCCAATGTCGTCTTCCTACCTTCCGGATAAAGTAGACTTTGAACCCGTCCTCGAATTCCATGGCTCTGGTGGTTTCAATGAAAGCGGCAAAGGCATCTTCATGGATTCTTTTTTACGATGCCTTATCTTGCGGATCGAAGAGATCTCAATGGTTCATTCGTATTATCAAAAATCAAAATTTCTGATACTGCTTTTTCAGGCAGTGTGTCAAATTTTCTACAAAATTACAATCTTAAGAGATTCTTGGATAAAAATACCATGTTTGAAGGTCAATTTTTCCTAAAATACACAAAAACTTGACTTTCAATTTACAACAAATTCACAACACTGCCAAAAAGTCAGAATCAAATAGAAATTCTCTAATATGAACAAAAATATGCAGAATACTCATGAACACCAATAAAAATTTAAATAAGTTATGCCATAAAATTTCATATGAGTTTTTAACCGATATTCTACATACATTTTATTTTGCTATATAATTAAAATATCAAACTTATACATATTAAAGATAACAACAATGAATAATAGTTACATGCTGGTCTTAAAGGGGTAATTCTTATGATAAAAATAGTTCGTTTTTATAAAAGACGAAGAGAACGTACTTTTATGATAGCTTCTCTTTCAGTTTTGATTCTGGTTTTATTAACAATTCCTCCTGCCGTTGCTGTTCAGCAGATAACAGCCGATTCAAATGAGAGTTTCAGTCACTCTTATAATACAAAATCTGTTTCTCCAGGAGATTTTGAAACAAGTGTTGGAAATATCACGAAAAAGGTAACTCTTCGAACAGATGCAACACCCATTGGTAATTTAAATTTTTCTGATAAAGTAGTTTACTTCTTAGACCATACCAGCGATCCAGCAGAAGGTAACTGGATCACTCTAGGGTACCCGTATGAGGGCAGAAGAGTTCAACTCCCTCAAAAAATAAAACTCGCGTATAACGGCCCTAAATATATGGAGTACAGCGAAGTATCAGGGACCTTAAACAAAGATGAAGAGAAATCTTATACAATAAAATACCCTTCAACTGATCCTTCTTACACCACTCATCCCGTTTATCTTCCTGATGAAAATGTGACTATGTCTTTCCACGGGGGAACCTCTCTAAAGGAACAGAATGTGGAGATTTATCTCTTCAAGTTAACTTCAAACTGTGTGCACGAGTTTCTTAATGCCTTGCTAGCAGGAGATATCAGTAGTGTAAGTGCTCTCTTCGAAGACTGCGTAGGTGGAAATCATAAAAAATATCTTACCCGGCTAGATAACTACGGTGATCTATCAGACTATGATCTTGGACGCTTCAATGCAGGCCAGTACTGTATAGTTATAGTTCGGCAAAATAATGATAATAGCATAACAGTCTTTTCTTCAACGGCTTTTGTGGTTACGGACTACGAACTTTGTATTTATTCTCCTGACTGTATAGTAAAAGGAGAGGACCTAGACATACGCATGATACTGGAAGAGGCTTCCGATACAACCGGTTGCACCTATGGGGCTGTGCTAATAAAAGAACAGGCCTACAAAGCCAACATAGAAATCAACTCTGATGGCACGAAAGCCGGGACTTCTGTTATAATAAATGACCTGAATATTATTGATGACTTTGACATTAATTCCTCAAACCTTGAGTCTAAGCTTTACAAGGACAAACTTCAGACAAATCTCCAGGCCCTCATAGGAACAGATGGGGCAATCACAATAGGGGACCAGAATAATCTATCCCTTACCGCCTTTGACCTGCCTGTAGGTCGCTATTACCTCCTTGCAGGCGCATACCGCCCTGATAAAGGGCTTGTAGGTCTTGCCCAGAAGGAAGTAAAGATTGAACCGAAAAAGCCCCCCAGTTCCGGAGGAAAAGGAGGGAAAGGGGGGGGAGGAGGCTCTCCAGAATCCGCTAAAAATGTTGACTCAAAAGAACTCTGCCAGCAGTTTATCTCAAACGGCAAGAGGATAAAGTTTGAGTTCATACAGGGTTCTACTTCTGTTGGTTATCTGGAATTTGGTGCTAAAAAGACCGCAGGCAAGGTAACTGCTATTGTTGAGGAGCTGAAAGGGAAATCTTCACTCACTCCTGCAGCGCCTGAGGATGTAATCTATAAGTATCTAAATATCTGGGTAGGAAGCGGTGGTTTTGCAACTTCAAATAACATTGAAAGTGCAATTGTGGGGTTTAGAGTAAGTAAAGATTGGATAGACAAAAACCACATTAATGCAGATACAGTAAGCCTTCAGCATTACAGCAAAGCTCAGTGGAACCCTCTTAATACGGAAAAAGTAAGCGAAGATGATGAGTATATCTATTTCGAAGCTGAAACTCCGGGTTTCTCTCCCTTTGCAATTACAGCCAGCAAAAATATCCTTGAGATAGGAGAAAAAGCTGGAGAAAACGAGGGTTCGGACATTCCAGATGGAAAACAACCTGACAGTTCAGAGGTTACAGGATCTGACATTTCTTCTAAAGAAAATGGGAGCTCCTGGTTAAAAATTGCTTGTTTCTTTATAAGTTTCCTTGTAATCATTCTGATTGGGATAGGTATACTGAAAAGAAACAAACCCGGTCGATGAGGATAAAGGTTAATGGGGAATATGAGAATAAAGGGGACAGGAGACATTATTCTCCTGTTTCCTAAATAGGACTTGTGTATTTGAAATACGAAATCAAGTGTAGTCGTCGTAGTGCCAATTTACAGTTTAAACAGTTAGGGACTTAATGTTGTTGATTTATCAGTTTAACCGCGTAAGTCTATACTATATTAACCCACTGGCAATTTCATTCTAGTCCACATCAGCGAGATTGTCGACTAGGCTACGATTTCACGTTCAATATCAGCCACGTTCGAGGGATATCTTGCGCATATTTTCCAGGATCAGTATACCCTTTTTTAATCTTGACAACCCTTTTCTTAAATCCTGCGGGACAGATGATTTCATAGTATTGACAACTTTCTCAATAATAGTTAAAAATCTTATAATTACCTATATTCTAATTTGGCTATTTATTGTAACCCGATTTCATACGCATTGGACTTAAGAAATAGAATTTCATACGCATTGGACTTAAGAAATAGAATTTCATACGCATTGGATTTCAGAATAGAAATATTTCCACAGATTCCAAACTTGCAGAAACATTTAATTTATACGCCCACCATCATCCGGATACCTTTCAGAAAAAGTAGGCTTTGAACCTGAGTATATAAAAGAAAAGTACAAAGCCTCGGGCGGGATTTGAACCCGCGACCTCGTCCTTACCAAGGACGCGCTATACCTCTAAGCCACCAAGGCACTGCTGCTCTAAGAGCATCTCCAAAATATCACAGCAGAGATATAAAGCTTTCGACTGGCGCAGCCATAGGGGTAAAATTCCCTATGACTGCCAAAACTTTTGCAAATCAATTTCAAATAAACTTAGATACTGGCTTTAAAAAAAGCCAGTATCTTTCATTTTATTGATCAGTTGAGTCTTACGTTTATTTCACGTTTATTTCACTTTATAAATTCCAGCGCTCATCAATCGGGAAGTACTCATTGATCCACATGAGAATATGGTTGTTGTGGACTATCTTGTAGGAGCGGGAAAGGACAGGTATTCCATCGAAGGTTGGTTCCCCTTCCAGGATTTCGAGTTCGCCCATATCGCGCCTGGTCTCAAGATTGTGGCCACGTAGGATCCTACCTATCGGGATGTCTGCCCGCATGAGTTGTTCCCGCATTGTAACAGGCATCCGTTCCAGAGGACAAAGGGATCTTGCATGGACAAAGACTGTATCCCCTGCAGAGAGCCGAACTATCCTATCGTTTATTTCACTGCCTTCTTGAACTCCAAGAAGGGCAGCCATCTCTTTGTCGGCTTTAACGGTGTGCTGGGACTCCGTTATTACGCTTACCTGTTTTCGGGTCATTATCTCCAGAAGGAAGGTCACCGAACCGTCGGTCCCACAGCAGACCCGCAGGCAGGTAGGAATCTCAAAACTCTTCAGTTTCTCCAGAAAATTGGTGCTCAAAAAAATACCTCAAGGTAGGGACGTCAGATAGTAAAGATTTTAAAACAGGATTGAGCTGTCAGGAGTCTTACTCTTTTGCAACTGCCTTTTTAGCATTTTTTACACGCTCTTTTGCCGTGTATCCGGTAGCCTTGTATAGGAAATCCCTGAAGGCCTTATTGGTTTGCAGGACAATTTCGTCATCAGTAATAGTTTTGTCTGAATTTGTGTCTACAGCGAGCATCTTATTCTCAATCCATACTTTTATATTTGACATAGCTCCATAAGAGGTCTCAAGGATGTCTCCATTTCTGGAAACCCCTCCTGGGAAACACTCCTCCATTACTGAGTAAATCCTGTCAATATCAGGCTTAAAACCGCGCTTTAATTTGTACTGTTGCATTGCTATCCTCTTATAAGAGATTTTCATCTCAGATAAAGCTTGTTTAGAATCGATTTGCTTAAAACCTTTCCCCTCATATTTCCTTACACTCTTCCTTACACTCCATATTAATCATGGAATGGGACACTTTTACCAGAGGAAAGAGATATTTTTCAGATTCTGTCTTTAATTTTTCAGATTATACATTGAGCCTATCCCAAAAGCCATTTAATTCTTAATCATCAAGAATTTTAGGATTGTTTTCATGATTAGAAACTCGATTGATTATTCGGAATACAGGATTTAGAGAAGCAATTTTGAGTTTTGGGATAGGCTCATTTAATAATTCAATACTACTCGTATTTAACATTGATTCTTTATTTTACTTGAGGTTGAGTAAATGAATAAATAAATAAATAAATAAATAAATAAATAAATAGATAAATAAATAGAAATTAAACCATTAAGCAAGTAAAAATATATCAGATAATTTAGTTTAAATAAATGGAAATTCTTTTAGAGAGAATTTCTACAAAACTCAAATAAAGTATCCGGTTTATAATAGATAATGGCTTTAAGAATCAACCATAAGAATCAACCATAAATATGATTATGCTTATCATAAGTGATACAGAAGAAAGATCTGATTATTTGTCTAACTTATCTAAACATTTATCCTAGTTTGCCTTATCTATTGCTTTAATATTGTACAAAAATAATACCTGTCTGTTTGACTAAATTTGCTTCTTTTTATAGAAGCTATAAACAAAAAATAAGAAGGAGATCCCAGGATGCATAAGACACTAAATCTGGAAGAGTTAATTGCTTCTAAGCAACTTGAAAAATTAAAATCTGGAGAAAGCAAAGATATAGAAATTGAAGAACTTTACGACCTTATAATTCCTCCAGGTACCGTTGTATCTATTATTTACGATATTGTTGAAGAATTCGGACTTGAACCTGTAACCAGGAAGATATTTGTAGGCGTAGCAAACAGCGAAGAAAGGGAACTTCTGGCTCTGCGCGGACCTTTGGAAAAGGTTCAGGCTGCTGAGAAATTCTTCTATGAAGAAATGAAGGACTGGATAGAAAACCCGTAATTCTCTGTTATACCGACATTTTGCGGCTTGAGTTTCGCTCAGGTTTTCTTGGTTCAAGTTGTCCTGACTTAAGTTTCCTTAATCCTGTTAACCCTGGGTTGAAAAACAAATTAAATATTTATTTTTAAAATAAAAGTTTAAAAGGAAAGTCATGGGCAGGAAGGTCCTGGTAATTTGGAACTGATACCTGTAATGCTTTCCCTCGAGAAATCAAATACTGTTACTCTACTTGTTTTATCATACATATCGAGTCTTGAGCCTGGCTCGATTTTTCCGATAACTGTAGCTGTAAGCCCTGCTTCTTCAAAGACCTTTATGCACTCTTCTGCCTTTTCCGGATTTGCAGTAAATACGTAGCCTGTTCCGGGGTGCACTTTCAGCCATTGTTCAAGATCTACGTCTTCAGGTTTCGGGACTTTCTCAAGGTCCACAGCAGCGCCAACTCCGCTTGTCTCGCAAAGCATTCCAAGGGTTCCTATAAGCCCTGGGTTGCTTATGTCCTTGCCTGCGGTGGCAATTTTTCGCTTTGCGATCTCCTGAGTCACAAGATAGATTTCCCTGATTACTTCAGGAGCTTTAAAAGAAGTAGTGTCCCAGCTATAAGGGGAGTTTGGCCCGATTTTTCCGTCCATATCATAAGCTGTAATTACAAGGTCTCCGGGCCTAGCCGTATCGCTCCTGATCACACAATCTTTCTTCACTATTCCAATAATGGCAACTGAAATGGAATTGTAATCCGTATCAGGATGGACATGCCCGCCTACAACCGGCACTCCGAATTTCCTGACTCCTTCAGCCAGGCCTTCCATGAGTTCTTTGCAGGCGGTCTCGGAGTTTGAGGAAGCTATATCAACCATAGCAAGAGGTTTTCCACCCATTGCTGCGATATCGTTTACATTAACAACTACAGCCCCATAGCCTGCCCACCAGGGGCTGGCATCCAGTAGCCTGCCCCATATCCCATCTGCTGCAAAGAGGATTACATCGTCTCCTCCTATATCAATAACTGCTGCGTCGTCTCCAAAATCAACGATTGCATTCTGATACTCCGGGCGGACGGTTTCGAAAACTGAAACAATGTCCTCAATTTGTTTTTTTCGGGTAACCCCTTCGAAGTTTCTTATCCTTTCTGCAAGCTCTTCTAGGTTCAATGTCAGGCTTCCTTTTGTTTTTAAATTGATACAAGTAGTCAGTAGTATAAATAAAAGCATATAAGTAATAGAGATACGAATATGAGTGTATCAGCAGTATCCTTTATTTCTTTTTTTCTTTGTTTCACAGAAGAGAAGCGACAGCTTTTTATTAAGTTCTTCCATTCTATTCAGGCAACTTAATATATTTTCAAATATATAAAAATCTCTTACTGATAAGTAAGGAGTGAAAAAAATGGTAGCAAAAATTATTGCCGATTCCTGTACAGGCTGTGGAAGCTGTGTAGACGAATGCCCAGCAGCTGCGATTTCCCTCAACGATGATGATGTTGCAGTTGTCGATGAAGATGAATGCCTTGACTGTGGCGCATGCGAAGATGCCTGCCCGAACAACGCAATCACAATAGAGTAACGCTTTTAAGCACTTTTTAAATAAGTTTGAGGGGCGGAGTGCATTTACTCCGTCGTCTCAAGTTTCTTATTCAAAACATTTAAAAACACTGATTAAGATGTTTTTTCTGTCCCAGTGCTAAAAATTACTGGTTCTACTGGCAAGATATTTTATCCCTAATTATAATCCATTTCAGGCATTCTGTTTTCCATTTTCCTTGAGGACTGCCCTTGCTCTTTCGATATCTTCTTTTGTCTGGATTTTTATGAGCTTTCTGCGCTCTTCACTCATCTGTGACATATCCTGACTAAGGAGCCCGTAAGCATCAGCTCTGCACTGTCTGCAATGACGCATCTGCAAAACATAAGGTTCGCATGCCTGTTGGACAGCTTTTCTCTCTTCTGCGGTAGGCGGCTCAAGGTTTGCAAAGGCTCCCTGGTTGATTAGGGGCATGATATTCATTATATAGACCCCGAGCTCGTAGAGTTTTTTGGCAATTTCAATTACATGTTTATCATTAATGCCTGGGATAAGCACGGTATTGACCTTGACAACCAAACCTGCTTTGACAGCCGCTTCAACGCCCTCTAGCTGGTTTTTAATCTGGATCTCTGCGCCTTCAACTCCTCGGTAAACCTTTCCATGATAAATTATATGGTCTACGATTTTTGCCTGAATTTCGGGGTCAATTGCATTTATCGTTACTGTTAATGTGGAGACTCCCACACGCAGAATATCCTCCAGCTTTTCGGGAAGTAGGAGCCCATTTGTACTCATACAGAGCGTGAGTTCAGGAAACTCTTTTTTTATCAGTTCAAAGGTTTCAAACGTCTCATTGTTAGCTAGAGGATCTCCTGGGCCTGCAATCCCAACAACCTTAATGAAGGGGTAATCTGTAATAATCTGCCTTGTCTTTTCAAGGGCTTCCTGCGGAGTAAGAACCTTGCTCGTAACCCCTGGACGGCTCTCGTTTACACAATCAAATTCCCGAACGCAAAAGTTACACTGGATATTACATGATGGAGCTACAGCCAGGTGAATTCTTCCGTACTTGTGTTGGGCTTTCCTGTCATAGCAGGGGTGTTCGGCAATCTTTCTCAGGAGCCCTTCTTCAAATTTAGGGCTGTCTATCTCGTTCATAGAATTGTCTTCTGGCAAATTTGCTCTCCTCCATTTGGAGTTTAAAAGTATAGCAGAACCTGAGTACAGGGGACTTTAGGATGTCTAACCCAATTTACGATGCACCCTTTGATATATATTATGAATCTCAGAAAATTTTAAGATAACTTCTGGAGTTCCTGTGGATCTAAGTTTTAAAATCTATTAAAATTCCCTTTAATCATATAAAAGCAAGGCATGATATAATAGGCTTCTTAGTGAATTATCTCTTAATTTATCTCTCAATGAATTTCCGGAGAAATCTATTGTGATCATCATAAATGTTGAAATAACAAGTATTGTCGGGATAAACGTTGTCAGACTTCCTCCCTCATTCTGAGAAGTTGTCCATTTCGCACCATTTTCCTTCCCCCTCCCAGACTCTGACTTTAAGCGGAAAACCAAACCTTTTCAGAAGACGGGAGTGAATATGCTGGCAAAGGTATTCTGAACTAGGGAATTCAATAATTTCATTTAACAGAACATGGTCATATTCTTTAAGAGTTTCCTTGATTCCTTTCTTCAGGTCGTAAAAGTCAATGACCATTCCGTTTTCCTTGACTTCTCCTTCTACTATAACCTCAATTTTATATGTATGGCCGTGTACTCTTCCGCACTTTCCATGCCCTGGGAGGTAATGGGCACTGTCGATATAGTCAATAACTCCCAATCTCATTTTTGTCATATGGTACGCCCCGTTTCAATTTAACATTTTTTCAAGCATTTCTTTTTCATTTCGATGCTCTCTTTGTTCTCTCCTTAATTCCAGTTATAAGCAGCCCCACATCCTATGTGTCTGGGGAATAACTCGTGTGTCTATAATTTCAAGCAAGGTTTTCTGCAGTTCCATAATTCTCTGTACGGATGCCTGCATAGGTTTCGGATTCATAAGGTCACGGCCAATCGGGGTTTCAGGCTGGAGGATTACACAGGATATGTAAGGCGCAATAGCTTCTACAGCCGGATTTACGGTTTCTAATTCCGTATTCCTGTCTATTACAATCTTACAAAAGCAATCCCTTGAATGGGTTTTTCTCAGAAGGCTGAAGCATTTTATCGTATTTTCCATATGCGCTTCTCGGGCTTCTAGCCCGATACCCCTGAGCGATTCGGGAAGTTTGAAGTCTCCAGATACGTAAGTAACCTTTTCAGTCAGCTTTTTGGCTTGCTCTGGAAGGGTCATATTTGATTCAAGATACAGCGGTGCGGGTAGATTTAGCTTTTCTATGAAATCCGTATACAGAAGAGGTTCTCCTCCTGTCAGGGAAACTGAGTGGAGTTTCTCGAAAGGCTGCAGCATAGCTTCCAGCTGGCCGACACTTATAGGGTTTTTGATTTTCTCAAAGCTGCCGCTCCCTTCCACCTGCTCATAATCACAGGTTCCAGGGGTTGCAAAGTCTGTATCACAGTAATTGCAATTGAGGTTGCAGCCCGAAAAGCGCACAAAAGCTTGCCTTGTTCCAACATACGGACCTTCTCCTTGCACAGAACAGAAAACCTCTCTTATAGGAGCAGACGTAAACTTTGAAGCTGACATTATACTGCCCCCAGGGGTCTGGACTTTCTCAGATCCTTTTCTATATCTTCAAATTCGCGGACATAAGCTTCTCCTACTCCCTTCATGAAATTTGCAACCTGTTTGTCTTCACCTATCCCGGCTTCTTTTAGATTTCCGTATACATCATGAGAAATGTTAATGCCGAAATGGATTTTCTGAGAAACTGCAGAGGTGCTTGCAATCGAGACTGTCAGTTTTTTTCCTTTAAGAAAAAGGTCATCTCCTTCCCGCGTTGTCTGCACCCCGAGATTTGCAAGGTATTCTCTTACGAGGGCTGTAAAAAGACGCTGCCGGGCATAGATAAGTCTCAGGTCCGTAGAATCAAAATGTTCGATAATGAAGCTTACCATATCTTCAGACCAGATTGATTCGTTTGCTCGTCGGTCTTCAAGGTCAATCATATGCTCTATTTGTACGTCGCAGAGCCCTCTGAAAACTACAATCGAGTCTTCCTGAATTCCAAAACTGTTGTAAGCCCACAGAGAGGAAATCTGGCTCCCGTCATAATCAAATTTCTCAGGTAAAACAATGCACTTCATGGAATTCCTTCTTTAAATTTCTCTACAATTTTTGTAATTTTTTCCTGTTTTCTTCCGATTCAAATCCCTAGTCTTTTCAGGAGAGGATCTTTTACACCTACATTTTTAAATGCTCGTGCTCTGCGCACGCAACTCTCACATTCACCACAGGGAATTTCTCTTCCGTGATAACAGCTCCAGCTGTACTCGAGAGGAGCTTTTGCTTCGAGAGCTCTTCTGACGATTTCGGTTTTCCCAAGTTCGATTAAGGGAGCCATTATTTTTACCCCGTTCTGAGTAGAATAGGAAAAAGCCCTATCCATTGCCTGCACGTAAGCCAGGGAATTATCAGGGAAAGTGCCTGCTTCTTCTCCATTAAAGCCCACTATAAGGTAGTCACATTCCCTGCTTTCGGCAAAGCTTCCTGCAATGTTGAGCATTACTCCATTCCTGTTAGGTACCCAAACAGCCTTTGCTGAAGCATCTGTAATTCCTGCCTGGGCTGTTTCATCAAGGTCTTCAAAAGATAAGGAAGGGACTTCAATATCCATGTTAACAAGAGAAGTGGATGTTATTTCCGAAAGCCAATCCAGCTTTATTATCCTATGCTCAATCCCAAGATATTTGCATATTTCCTGTGAGTATTCAATTTCCCTCTCTTTGGCTCTCTGCCCATAATCAAAGGTAATAGCCATCTCAATGTTAAGATCTTTTGCTGCGATTGCTAACGCTGCAACCGAATCAAGCCCGCTGCTCAGGAGGGTTATGGCTTTCATCTTACCCATTATTACTCACTGTTATTCTCTGGTTTAACTTGCTATTTTAACTCAGATTAAACTGATTATTTAAACTCAACAGGGAATTGCCACTGTCGTTTTAATTGTCATTTTAATTGTCATTCTTGTTATTTTAACTTGTAGAAAATTTCCCGAATTTATTCTCTGGGTATTCCTCTGATACTCTCTACAGAATATTTCAGTAATCTCCATAACTCGTATTTATAAGTAATTGTTTTCATGATGGATTTTTAAATCTCAGCTTCTGGCTTTATGTTGCCTCAGATTAACTCTCAATGCAGCAGCTTTGGAGAACAGCTCGATTCAAGGTTTAAATATGAAATCCCAATCTCAAGTTCGACCTAAAATACTACTGTAAATCTCAACTCTATATAAATTCTAAAAACCTATTTTAGCGAATTCTTTTTAGTAAATCCCACTATATATTAAATAGGGAAATCTAATCGAAAGGTGGGATTACTTGATTGGGATAATTTCGGATTCACATGATAACATGAATGCCCTCTGGAAAGCTGTAGAATTCTTTAATGAGAGGGGGGTAAAAGTCGTGCTGCATGCAGGAGATCTTATCTCTCCTTTTACAGCGAGAGCCTTTAAGGAATTGAAGCCCAAACTTTATTTTGTTTTTGGAAACAATGATGGAGATAGAGTAACACTTATAAAGCGGCTTGAAGAAATCGGAGCTACTTCTTGTGGGGATTTTGGAGACCTAACTATTGACGGGCTGCATATTGCCCTTTTGCACGGGACAAACGAGGCACTGGTCAAAGCAATTGCTAAATCCGGGGAATTTGATGTGGTAATCCGGGGACATACTCATGAGCCAAATGTAAAAATTATTGAAGGAGTCCCTGTAATAAATCCGGGAGAATCCTCAGGGGTGCTTTCCGGAAAGTCAACAGTTGCTATTCTTGAGATTGCAAACCTTAACGTTGAGATAACACAGCTTGAACTTGACTGATTGAATTTAACTGACTGAACTTGAGTAATTTTATTCCTCTATCATTTTTAGCGTGCTTGGGACTTTTAACGTTTTTTGGGAAAGGGCAGGTAAACTGAACTGGTAGCTGGCGGCAATACCGGAAATTATATCAGTTCTCGCGCAGTTTCCATTTCAACCTTTTTTGAAATAATTTCTCATTAAAGGTTGCATTTCTCGTATAAAATTTCTACCTCTCATTAAAGGTTATATCTATCATTAGGGTTGTAACAGCTATGAAGCCATCAGGAACGGAATCCTCAGACTCTCTATCCGGCAGGTCGGATGGAACGGAAAAGACATCCGGAAAAAGGAAAAATATGCTCATTTTTGCCTGTTCTGGTCTTTCTAACACAGGAAAGCTTACTATGCAGGCAGCGTCAGCTCTTGCCTTCCGGAGACCTGATCTGTACAGAGCCGCAGCTGCCCACAAAGGGGTTGATGCGGTTGAGGATGCAATATCTGACGACTTCAGAATTTTAGCCCTTGATGGCTGTACGGACTGCTGTGCCACAAAAAAACTCGAGGAAGCCGGAATGAAAGCAGACGCATATTTGATGGTAACGGAGCTCGGGATTGAAAAAACAAGACCCTCAGATTTGAAACTCGAATATGTAGATAAAATTATAAGAGCTATAGAAGAAGCCTGATTGTTGTGCAGGTAAAATTGATATCGTATCAAGACACAGGTGTCTATTCTCAGTTCGTTTTATTTTAACCTGGTTTCTTCTAGGGCCTCATTTGTTATTTCTCAAGCTACTTTTTTAATTTTTAACAAAGTATTTCCTTCTCCAGTAGAGTGCAACATCGACAAGTCCAATCATTACAGGTACTTCAATTAGGGGTCCTACTACTGCTGCAAATGCCTGCCCGGAGTTGATACCGAAAACCGCCACTGCTACGGCAATTGCGAGTTCGAAGTTATTACTAGCCGCGGTGAATGCGAGAGAGGTTGTCTGTTCGTAGTTAACGCCTATTTTTTTGGACATAATAAAAGAAACACCGAACATAACTACGAAATAGATCAGGAGAGGAATTGCGATTCTTACAACGTCTAAAGGCAGGGCAACAATATATTCACCTTTCAAAGAGAACATTACAATAATTGTAAACAGTAGAGCATAAAGTGAAATTGGACCTGTTTTAGGAACGAATTTTTTATCGTACCATTCAGCTCCTTTTGAGGGCCGCAGGAAATAACGGGTTAAAAATCCAGCCGCAAAAGGAATTCCGAGGTAGACTGCTACACTCTGGGCAACTTCTCCCATAGAGACATCTATTTCCATACCACTAAGCCCCAACCACTCAGGCAGCACGGTTATGAAGAAATAAGCGAAAACAGAGTAGAAGACTAACTGAAAGATGGAATTGAAGGCAACTAGAGCAGCAGCATACTCATTATCCCCTTCTGCCAGGGTGTTCCAGACAATCACCATGGCGATACACCTTGCCAGACCAATTAGAATGACACCTACCATGTATTCCGGATAATCCCTGAGAAAAATAATCGCCAGAATAAACATCAGAATTGGGCCAATTATCCAGTTCTGTAACAGGGATAAGCCTAATACTTTATGATTCCGGAATACCATACCCAGCTCTTCGTATTTAACCCGAGCCAGGGGAGGATACATCATAACTATCAAACCAATAGCGATAGGAATGGATGTAGTGCCAATAGATAGGCTTTTTAAAAACTCAGCAAAGCCCGGATAAACAAAGCCCAGGGCTACGCCAATAAACATGGCCAGAAAGATCCACAAGGTTAAATAACGATTTAGAAATGACAATTTCGATACAACTGATTTTTCCAAAACGACACCCTCTATTTTACTAAATTGATTTATCATAAAAATATTTCTTAATCAATCGCAAGAGCTATTGCTCGCTTTGAGCTTTTCCAATAGTGCTAAATCGTCTTTACAAATGCTTATTTTTCCAATTTCGTCGTTAATGACTATTGAGAGGAAGGGAAATCTAAGAAATAATGGATCATTGAGTCGATAATAGACCCATTGGGATTTTTTTTCAGAGACGATAATTCCTGCCATTTTTAGTCTGTTCAGGTGCCTGGAAGCGTTGGATTGCTTAATGCCTAATACCGCCTCAATATTACAGACACATAATTCCCCTTTTTTTAAAAGATTCAGTATCCTTATCCTATTTTCATCAGCCAGCGCCTTAAATATATAAACAATGTCCATGGGCATCACCGCCTATATGATTATATGCAGATATATTCATATTGTATTTAAATATACTGATTTATTTTTAGTTACTGATTATTGCTTTGGTGATAAAACAAGTGAGATTAGTATCAACGAAGTGCGAAGCATTCCTTATACTGATATAACTGTTTATCAGCTTCAGGTTCTATTAGAAGGTGGCCTGTTGATCGAAATTACTGTAACTCCAATATTTGTGGGTTTGTTTATAAAATAAGTTGAAGTAAAGATAGAAATAAGATTATTGTTGATATCGAAACTCAATGTAAAAAGATAAAAAAGTTTTCTCATATGAAAATTCCCATGAAGGAAATTTTGAATATTAAGAATAATTACGTGATTAACAGAGTATAGAAAGCCAATTACTGCTCAAATTGCTTAGTGCCTTGCACAGTACTCAGCCTTTATATAAATATTACTACATAGCATTTATACAGCTCTAGTAACTATCAAAGTTCATTCTAAAATATCGTTTACTCACCCTCAAAGCGGTGGAGAATTAAATCAATAGGCTCTATTTCAAGCTTCTCCGCACCAACAAGACAAGATCCTTCAAAATCACATGTCCAGATAGGGTAAGTTGAATATTTGTCCACTACATCTCTAAAAAACTCTCTAACTGGGAGGGCACGAAGGTTAATATATTTATCCAGTTTTAGATCCAAAGTGCCGCAAAGAACTTCGGTTAATTCGTTTATTAGTTTTAACAGCACTAAGGTTCGTTGGAAATCAGGATTCCACAAATTAATTCTTTCTACTATCTCTTTAACCTTTATATACTGCTCATACTCCCAAATTTCAAGTATATCATTACTGAAATATTTGGACACTATTTCATAAACACCCGGAATTTTAATTATTGATTGAAGAGTTTCATCTTTAAGACGTATGTAAAGAATTCTGTCAAAATCGTCCTTTGTCATTTTACTATAGTTCATGTATATCCCTATTGTTTAGCTTGCTAACTGCAAGTTTAAATTCTAATTTCCCATGGATCTTGCTAACAGATAAGTAACCCATAAATGTATAGAAAATAATGGTAATTACGCACTTGAAGCAAATTAAACACTTTAGTTGTTGAGATCAGTTTAGTGTTTTTATGGAGATTTAACGCTATTGATTTCTCAGTTAAACTGCGTATAGTACTATCTATTTAAGATTATTTATGAGTCCGACTTTAGACTTAATTTCCTATGCATTACCAAAGATTTTTGATTTTTAGGTATCTAACAGCTTTCTGGGACTGTTAACTAATTTCAATTACTAATTTCAGTTTTAGTAACCGTTAAAATGGTTTTGATAGATCATATAGAGGCCTACTCCCAGAATTACAATACCTGCAACTTTTTTTAACGGAAAACCACATTTTGAGACTTTCTGGAGCCTTACGGAAGAAAAGCTTGCAGAATAAGCAACGAGAAGCATTGGAACCGAAAAACCAAGGGAATAGATGAAAAGCATTAGTGCTCCATAACCAGCCTCTCCTGAAACAGCAACCATTGTAAGAATTGAGCCAAGCACTGGGCCGATACATGGTAGCCAGACAATCCCCAGAGAGAGACCAAGTAGAAACCCTCCAAAAAGACCCTCTTGCTTAGGATTTGCGAGGGCTGAAAAATTTCCAAAAATATTGAAAATATTTAAATCTAAGAGTAGCGAAATACCCATTGTGACAAGGAGCGCTTCTGCAAAAACGTTGAGGTAGCCTAGATAAGCTGTAAGGGTTGCCCCGAAAATTGAAGTAATAACTCCCATGGAAGTGAAGGAAAGGGACAACCCTAATACGATCGCAAGTGGTCTAAGCTTTCCTTTTCCAGTCGAGTATGCAAAAACTGCCGGAATTATGGGCAGGATGCATGGAGAGAGCACGCTTACTATCCCTGCAAAAAAAGCTGCAATTGGGAAAAAATCGGAAATCATTTTTTAACCCTCTGCCTTCCTGGATTCAATAGCTTTTTTAAGAGTTTCTGAAAGGGTTTCTTTGTCGGTAACACCCAGGAATCTTGCGCTTGTTCTTTCTTGGCTTTTGCTGCCGTCCTGCCGCATATATATGTATTTCTCGCTTTCAATATCCGCAATAATACAGGTATCTGGAATGGATCTTACTCCAAACTCTTTTGCGAACTCGGGATGCTGTTTAATGTCAATAAGCATGAATGAAGCAGAATCCTGATACATTGGAAGTAGCTCTGAGAATATCTCTTCCTGTTTTCCACAGGGAATACAGCCCTTTGAACCAATTTTCAGTACAACAGGACCTTTTTTGAGGGCTTCATCAACCTGGCTCAGGTTCGCAACTTCAATCAATTCCATTTCACTGCCTGAATCACTAACGTTCTTCGAAATTTCAATAAACCCTTCTTCATAATTGGAGTCATCAAGATCTGTGCAACCTGAACTGAAGAGTAAGAAACAAAAAAATATGAAAAGTGAGAGCGTTTTTACTAAAGAAAATGGTGAAAAAGGAACTAGCTCTTTACCTTGTCTTGTATATAATCGCTTCATGTAGTCCTCCAAAAACCTTTGCATTTTATCTTCTAGCTAGAAAAAGAAGGGGTTATACTATATCAAGATATTTTGATATATTCAAATGTAACAGGTAATATAAATAGTTTGCTCAAATTATATATGAGTATTAAATATTCGAGAAAGATATAAGGAGAAGGATGTTAGCAGTGTAAAGATCCTTATACACGAAAAACTACGCTATATATTCTATATCTCTTGAAATAATTTTATTTAAGACTTCAGAAGTCTAGAAACAGTTTGACTATTAATAATATTATGTTAAATATCAAATAAAATTGATATGAAAAACCTTATTTAGAAGGCTTAACTTCTTTTATTTATGAGCTATTGTTGTCCTGTGGATCCAGAGAAAAAAAAGGAATGGGAAGAAAGGATGCTCCAGGAAATAGATTTTCCGGACGATAATATAAAGAAAGCAAGTGAGGTATTCAGCGCTCTTGGGCATCCTTTAAGGCTAAAAATTGCTTACTTTCTCACTCAGAGAGATCACTGCGTTTGCGAACTGATATTTAAACTAAACGAGATGCAGAACTTGGTTTCCTACCACCTGGCAATTCTGAAAGACTGTGGAGTTGTCGAAACCTACAGCAGATCAAAATGGCATTTTTACAGGTTGAACCCTGAATTTGTAGATATTTTTAACATTATTGCACATCTACAAGAAAAAAAATCTGAATGAACTTTATTTAAATTAAAGAGATAATGATTTATAAATTACAATAAATGGAGTTTTTAGTCCTTGCAACAACAGCAGCAGTCTTTTTCTTCCTTATTCTTTTCAAAGATTTTATTATATATGTTTTCCCCGTATATATTTGTCCATCCTATCTGTGAACCAGCAGCAACAAACATTGCGACTGAAATAGCTTCTGCGATTTCCTCCTTTGTGGCTCCTGCAGTAATCGCTCTTTGTGAATGTGCATCAACGCAGAACTGACAGCGCATAAGTACTGAAGAGGTGATAGCAATCAATTCTTTAGTTTTGAGATTCAGAAAACCATCTTTGAAAATAGAACTTCTCATCTGTCCGAAAGCTTCTGCAGTTTCAGGCAATATTTCGTTCAAAAATGACATTTAAATCTCCTCTTGTTTGGTAAGTGTAATATATAAATAAAAATTTAGATTAAGGTAAATTCCTAATCAAGTTATTTTGTGCTGTAATTTTATCAGAATTTAAATTTACAAACAGTTATATTTTAAGAAAATAGTTAGTTTCAAGACTTTTCGGAAGAATCTCAATGACCAGGCCTTCTACAAAAAGCAGAGTTCCATTGCATACTACTGCCCCGATTTTCAGGCTTATGTGTATACAGCAGGTCTTCTTCATCCGGATCATTTGTGTTTTCTTCTTCTGGTAATGAATCTTTTTCTTTTTTCATTTCCAAGCCTCCTTATTTGTTTAACCCATTGTATTCTAAGGCGATATAATTGACATTAGAGATTCAAATTCTAAAAACCTGTGTTATTGGTATCAAGAATAGTTGATGTGTATTAAATAATTTGTATCAATCTTTTTTGATATCCAGCACTTGAGTTTTTATGAGGTAAACTAACAATTAATTAGAGAAAACTAACTTCCTCAGAGAGACATCTGACATGAATAAATAATCAAGAAATAACGAAAATTAGGCTCTATAGAAATCCTCTGAAATAATGAATTTCCATAAATTTAAACTGAGCAGCAAGATCTGAATATACGTATCATTTTTCAGCCTCTTTCATCTGATGTAGACAAGTTTTCTACAGAGCCGAAAATTAAATTTTCATAACTTTTGTAGGTGTTAAAATTGCCTGGAAATCCTAATGAGATAAAGCTGGTAAACAATGCTATGGCCAACGCTACCCGACGAAAGATAATGAACTTCTTATCGTCAGGAGACAAAAGTATCGAGGAAATTGGAGATGAAGTAGGGAAGACAATGCTTGATTTTCATCTCAAGCTTTTGCAACAGGCAAGCCTGATTAAGTTAGGAGAAGAAACTGCTAGGTTAAGTGAATATGGCAGAAATTTCCTGAAAGGCAAGGAAGATAAGAATGCTGAAAAGAATACAGATCTCTCTCAGGCAAAGACTGTGGAGATTGTAGAAGTTCGACAGCTTCTGCCCTGTATAGCAGACTCTTCGAAATTTAGGGTAATAGCAAATATTACTCCTCCACTTGTCGGAACCCTCAAGGTTCTTGAGCCTCTCTTTCCCAGAGGAAGATACTCAGAAAAGATAAATGCACTAATAGTTCAAAAAGGAGAAGTTATTACAACGGTTTATGGTAGTGGAAAAGTTACCATGACAATGATAAAAAATGAGGATGAGGCCAAAGAAGCGCTTGAGAATCTCAGAAACATCATCAACGAGGCTATTGAAAAGGGCGTCGACCCTGCTCCCAGGGAGAAGATCAGGGTTGAACCCATGGAGCTCTATAAATACCTGCCCCAGATCAATTGCGGCAAATGTGGTGAGCAGAGCTGTTATACTTTTGCCATAAAACTCATGAGTGGAGAAGCCTCCCTTGATATGTGTACACCTCTTAATGAGCCAAAGTACGCAACCAGCCAGGAACATTTGCAGGTTTTAACCGCTTATATCTGAGCTACCGCTAATTAAAAATTACAACCTACGTAACTAAAAGTTCTACTGAATAATTAGACAATTAAGTGGGGGAATTTGCATAAGTCTTTCCCTTCTACTTCTTCTGACATTTCTCATTCACTTCTAACAGGATTTGATATTTTAATATTCTTATATCAATCTTTTTTGATATTTGGCTTTTGAGTTTTTATAGACGTGACTTCATAATTAATCGTAGGAATAACTTAGGATAATTAGGTTTTACTCTAAAAGATGGATTATAATGTGCTGAATTGAAAAGGGTAGAATTAGACTTTAATGTGTTAGAAGGTGTAAAAATGTCAGGAGGTATGAGTGAGACAAAATTGGTGAATTTTGCTATGGCCAATAAGGCTCGAAGGAGAATAATTAACTTCCTTGCAGACGGTGCTAGATATGTTGAGGAAATTGAGGGCTTAGTCGGGAAAAAGACGCTTGATTTCCATATGAAGATTTTGCAAGATGCAGGCCTAGTCGAATTGGAAGAAGGGACTGTAAAAATAAGTGAATACGGCAGAAATTTCTTGAAAGATAAGAAAGAAAGAGAAACTGAGGAGATTAAAGACCTCTCTCAGGCAAAACCTGTGGAGATTGTTGAGATCAGGCAGGTTTTGCCTTGTATAGCAGATTCCACAAAATTAAGAGTAGCTGCAAACATGGTTCCCCCGCTGGGTGGGGCCTTAAAGATCCTTGAGCCTCTCTTTCCCAGAGGCAATTACTCGGATAGAAAAGATAGTTTGATAGTTCAAAAAGGAGAAATCATGACAACTATTTATGGTAGTGGAAAAATAGTCATGAGAATGGTTAAAAATGAGGAGGAAGCAAAAAAAGAGCTTGAAAACCTCAGAAATACTATCAATGAAGCTATCAAAAAAGGAGTTGCTCCACCTCCCAGGGAAAAGATAAAGGTCGAGCTAATGGACATATATAAACACCTGCCTCAGACCAACTGTCAAGAATGCGGCGAACAGGGCTGTTACAGCTTTACTATAAGGTTAATGGCAGGACAGGTTAGTCTAGATATGTGTACACAGCTTAAAAAGCCAGACTATGCAACCAATCTGGAGCGTCTACAATTTCTGGCTACATACATTTGAACTGCAGTTACTAACGTTTTATTTAATCGGAGGAAGCCTTGAAGACGCTAACAATAGTGCTTACCGATGGCCCTTATATTTCTGAATACGCTGAGATTGCCTACAAACTCACTGAGGCTGCACTTAAAAAATATAAAGTAAATATATTCCTTTACCTGGATGCAGTGCATATCCCCAAAAAAGATCAAAATCCAGCCTTCTTTATTAATGCAGGACAGCTTTTTTCTGAACTTGCTGAAAAAGGCGCGGCAGTCCGAGCTTGTGCACGATGTGCTGGTGCAAGAGGCTACCTTCCAGAAGAAGAGATTATACAAGGAAGTAACTGCAAAGACTATTTCCCTGGAATAAGAATTACCAGCCTTTATGAGTTGTCGGAAATGCTGAGTATGAGTGATAGAGTAATTTCACTTTCAAGATAAGATTTTAACAATGAGATCCGATTTTTGGGAGGGTAAGATCCAATGAAATCAGTCTTCTATCTGCTGGATACAGCCCCGTACGGCAGTGAAAATGCTTTTGGAGCATTGAATGCAGCTGCAGTGAGCCTTAATGAGATGGATGTGACTCTAGGCCTTTATGGAGATGGAGTCTATCTTACAATCGTGGGTCAAGACAGCAGAAAGCTTGGATTACCAAACCTTGAAGATATTCTTTACGCATACGGAGAGTTGAGAGTGCTTGTGCACGAACCCTCGCTTGTGGAAAGAGGCCTTTTCGGGCAAACTTTGATAGAGACTATAGAACTGGCAGACGAAGAAGATTTTTTCGAAGCGATGGAAAGCTCAACCTATGTTATCGAGTTTTAATACTAGCTGCTGATTAAGGATTAACTGGATGATAATATGAAACAAGAACAATTGGATGTGTTTCTGCTGACAAAGCCTCCCTTCAGTCCGAGATCGGAGTTATGCCTCAAACTGGCTGCCCGCTCCGGAAAAGCCAGAATCTACCTTGCAGGAGATGGAGTCTATAATCTGCTTACCGGAATAGAAAAAGTACCAGAGTGCGACGTTTATGCATGTAAAGAAGATCTCGAGGCCAGAGCTATCATGGCAGGAGAAAAAGTGACTGTCCCGGATGACTTTTACTCCGATTTTATTGAGGATATAATGGAGCACTGCAGGCATGAATATACGTTTTAAAATATCTGATATTACAAATTTGAGATTATGCTTTTTGATTTTGCAATTAAAAGTGCCAGTTTTCACTTTATACTTTCAACCTTTTTCTCGAACTTATTGAGAATTCGTGATGATAAGGACCTATCCCTATGGTGGTTGAGACAAACATCCCAAAAGAGATCATAAAAGACCTGCAATCGGTCTGCCAGTTGCATGAGCATGCGGTCTGTAACCATGATAAATGTAGGGAGTTTAGTGAAAGCTTATCAGAACTTCTAGTCAGACTTGAGGATATAAAATTTTATCAGATTGCTGATAGACTTATGAGCGTTCTCCTGAACTGCAAGCCAAAAGAGGCTTCTCATTGTGAAAAAGCTAATCTTGTTGGAGAGATGATGAAAGAAATAATGAAAGAGGCAAGAGTGCAGCTAAAAGATGATAAGTAGAACTAAATCTTTTTGTCTGTCGAATATCCAGAAGGCCGAGTGCAGGAACAATCACAATGCTGATCTATTATCAAGTGCAATAATATTGAAATGGTAACAAACATGGGACCACAGGAAAAAAAGAAGATCCTTTTTCTATGCACTCATAACTCAGCTAGGTCACAGATGGCAGAAGGTCTTTTAAGGGCTATTTATGGAGATCGGTACGAGGCTTATAGCGCCGGCGTTGAAGCCACAACTGTTAATCCTTATGCTATTATAGTCATGAAGGAAATCGGCATCGATATCTCTAGTCAACACTCTAAAACTCCGCAAGAATTTCAGGACACTATATTTGACTTAGTAGTTACGGTTTGTGATCTGGCTAAAGTGACTTGCCCTATCTGCACTACGAATCTGAAGCTCTCGACCAAATCTCCCAAAGCAAGAGAAATAATTCACAAAAGTTTTGAGGACCCTGCCGTGGTTGTGGGATCAGAAGAGGAGCGGCTCAGAGTCTTCCGGCGAATCAGGGATGAGATAAAAGACTGGATCTTGCAGACATTTGAGAAATGATACCAGGTTCAGTCATATCTGTCTGATATCACTTCTAATTATTCTTGATGGTTCTCACAATACAATCAAATTTGCTAGATACCCCGCAACCACAGCTATAGAAAAAACGGTTGCTACAAAAGCAGCCAGTAATTTCCTCTTGAATATGGCTGAGAGAAGCGTCAGTTCGGGTATACTGGCTCCAGCACCTCCGATAATCAATGCCAGAACGGCTCCCAAACTCATTCCTTTCTCAGTGAGCGCTAGCCCAATTGGGATCATAGTCTCTGCTCGGATATAAATTGGAATACCTATAATTGCAGCCACAGGAACTGCAAGAGGATTGTTCGGCCCAGCTAGGCGGGAGATGATCTCTGTAGGTACGAATCCATGAATGAACGCCCCGATACTAGCTCCAATAAGTAAATAAGGCATCAGCTGGCGAAATAAGCTCATTGCAAATCCCGCAGTCCGTTGTACCTTAGACTTGGTGTCTGTCGCTTGTTGACTGTCACAGCAACTTCTCATAACGGCTGCCGGCTTAACATGACTGGAGAAGCCTAGCTTATCGAGCAAGAGACCAATGAGAATTGTAGCTACGAAGACGATGACAAAGTAAAGAGCAGCTACCCTCCATCCCAACAGGATAATGAATAAAGAAATTATCACTGGATTTAGCAAAGGGGATGAGAACAGGAATGCCATTGCTGCGGCAAAAGGCACACCAGCATTGAGCATTCCCAGAAGAAGCGGTATGGTAGAGCAGGAGCAAAAAGGCGTAAGGGCACCAAAACCTGCTCCAAGAACACTGCCTATAACTTTGTGCCTTCCTCCTAAAGCCTTTTTTATGGTCTCGTCTGGAACATACTCTTGAATCAATCCCACGAGAAAAGTTATCCCTATAAATAAAACAGTAAGCTCTACGGCGATTTCAATGAAGTAATTGGCTGCCATAACTAAATTATTCCAGAACATTTTTGCTTCCTTCCTTTTATTTAATGAGAGCTACAGCTCTCAGAAATCTAAAATTACCACAATAGCGTCTTTGTAAGCTCGATATTTCAAAGAGTATTTTCTTTTAAGAGCTCAGTTATCCTCTGATTCAATTTCTTAAACAAAAATCTACTCGCGGTTCATCTGTCTGTAAGCAATTGAGCCTGATTAAGCAGTTCAATTATTGCCCCATCCGAGAGGCGGAAATAAGACCACTTTCCTTCTTTCCTTTCTTTGATCATACCGGCATTTTTCAGTACTGAGAGGTGGTGAGAAACAGTCGATTGAGAATTAGAAAGGGCAACCGTTAGTTCACAAGCACACAGTTCTCCTTCCTTTAATAATTTTATAATTTTGAGGCGATTGGTATCTGAGAGAGCCTTAAAAATTTTGACCTCCAAGGATAAAACTTCTTCATCTAACCCATTCACCAGAGAACTAAGTTTTTGCGGCCTTGATTCAAACTGATCTTTATCAAGGATAAAACGCTTCAATCTTTTGGTTTCTACTTCACACCTTCTTTTATTCACACTTGATCTCCTTTGTTTTATCGTATTTATCTGCAGCACCTGCTTCCCCCTTCTAAAGGAAGCAGATTGTTTTTACCCTGTTCCTTAGACCAGCACCCTAAGCAGAGCTTTATGGTTCCTAACTTTTTATGGTTAGTCCTGAGCAAGGAATCCTCTTCTTTTCCGCAGATTGCGCACTTAAAGTTCACTTTTAAAACCTCTTGACTATATTCGCATTTGGAGCATTAGACAGGGCTTATTTATAGAGTATCATATTCATATCTATCGAAGTGAATTAAGCTTATTTCTCCTGCCAATATATTTCGTATTCTTTGAGTATTGCAGCTCTGAATTTATCTAAACTCTCTTCAGGGATCATATTTATTTTGGTAAGGTTCTGAATCAGTTCTTCGTCGTTTATATTCTCTGGAGCTTTGCCCGCAGCACTAATTTTTTCGAATTCCTCTTCTAATCCGACAATTTGCAGTTCTTTGCCATCGATGTTGATCTTTCTAACGCTTACGATAATAGGGCCACTACAGCAGCAACTTTTATCGTTTTCGATCCATTTTCCAAGCAATTTTTTTACAAATTTGCTCATTTAGAACACCTCTATTCTAATATATCAGAATATTCTTATATTTAGATATGTCGATATGAGATGTAATAGTCACTGGCTCGACTTGGAAGGATTCTTTCAAAATACAATAAATCTGAAAAACAACAAAATATCGATGTATTACAAAATTAAAAAAGCGCTTTATTCCAAACAGCCGTTATTTTGTTATTTTTGCAGATAATAAGCTAAATTTCAGTTTTAGGAAGGTATATATACTTTCACATATTCAATAATTGCTGATATGTTTAGTGAAAAAAATGTACAACTCTTCAAAGCACTAAGCGGTGATACAAGGTACAGGATTATCAAGGTTCTTCTTGAGGCCGAGCGCACATGTGAAGAGAATAAATGCGGTACCTGTAAAGGAGAGTTATGCGCCTGTGAGATCCCGGAGCTAATTGGTAGAACTCAATCAAATACTTCAATGCACCTTGCAAAGTTACAGGATTGGGGAATAATTAAAGTAAGAAAAGAAGGAAAGATGCGACTCTATTCCATAAAAAACGATAAAATCAGGAAGGTTTTGGAAGCTGTTGAAGAATAAATTCTGTGCTATCAATTCAATTTAAGCCCAAAATCTATCCAGCACGAGAATCTATAAATGAGCAACTATTCAGCCTGGAGAAAAACATTAAGTTACAAATTAAACTACTTAAAAATTTGAAATGATGTTTACTATGTTATTCTTTGTGCTCTAAGTGCTATAACTGTATGGTGAAAAAAACTAAAAGCTTTTCTTACTTCCAGGCTTTAAGCTTTAAACTTTCCGCAGGCAACCCACCATACTGCCTTTTGCTTATATCCAGATCTTCATTCAAAATTTCAACTGAAAATCCAGTTTCATTTAAAAGCCTGAGATACTCTTCTTTAAGCAAGGCACCTGCAAGGCAGCTTGTCAGAAGATCTTTATCATTTTTCAAGTCTTCAGGAAGCTCGGCCAGAAGAACAATATCAGAAATATACATTTCGCCTTCTGATTTAAGAACCCTGAAGGCTTCCTTAAAAACTTTTTCTTTGTCTGGAGCCAAATTAATTACACAATTACTGATAATAACATCTACTGAGTTGCTTTCAACAGGAAGAGCTTCGATATCTCCAAGGCGAAACTCGACATTTGGATAACCGTATTTTAAAGCATTGGCCTGTGCCTTTTCAATCATAGCCTGAGTCATATCAACTCCTATAATCTTTCCTGAGTTCCCTACCTGTTTTGCTGCAAGGAAGCAGTCAAAACCAGCTCCAGAACCAAGATCAAGAACAATATTACCTGGCTTCAACCCAGCAAATGCTGTTGGGTTCCCACAACCAAGACCCAGGTTTGCATCTGGAACAGCGCTGATATCATTGTCAGAATAGCCAATGGATTTTGACAGATCTGTCGCACTTGAATCACAACAACATCCACTCGAACAACAGGACCCGCCTATCATTGCGATTTTTCCGTATGTTTCTTTAATTTCTTGCTTTTTCTCATCTGCGTCCACAGTATTACCTTCTTTTTGATTCATTAGATCTTTACTGGCTTTTCTCCACCCTTTTTTCAAATAATGCATTCTACTTGAATCCTGGTTACATGTAAATGTTAGAGTTAATTTGTTACAATATTAATTTATACGAATCTTTTATTGCTGGCTTTCAAATTAATGCTGTAAATTACTTTTAACTGTACCTCCCTACATTTATCTTATCTTAACTTTTTCCCAACTTTTTTGAAGAATTCGATGACACATATCCTGCACCAATGCAAGGAGAATTTGATTTCAGATGATAATAGTGTTTATTCTGGTTCACAAATAGAGGATCTAAATAAATATCAGTGGTCGATTTTGCTTGTTTATAATTTCCACCCACATTATTGTACAGACAGTTATTTTCCAGCATAAAGCTATGTGTTTTAGGAAGATAATTGATCACTGCATATCCTGTCTCTTCCGGGTTTTCTGTGCGTTTCTGGGTGTTTACAATTATGTTATTGCGAACAGTGGTTGTATATCCTGTACCTTGAGGTGAAAGGTCAACAGGATCACTTGTACCTACTGAAGCAGATGGATACATATTGATAATAGCGGCATGATATATGCCGTCAAATACATTATTCTCAATGAGAGTATCATAAAACCCGCTGGTTACAATGCCTCCTACCCAATCGATATCGGGGTTCGTACCAGTGTCGTAAAAGGTATTATGATGAATGTGGACATTCTGCGCCTCTTTCTTGGGGTAAGACTCTCCGTAACCTATCAGCCAGATTCCAGGGCCATACGTGTTATGGATAGTATTATTGTAGACCTCCACATCGTTTACAATACCTGTTGACTTCTCGATCAGGATTCCCGGACCGCCTGCACTCCAGTGGAAGAAGGAGTCGATCACATTGTCATGGAATTTTACGTGGTTCGAGTTCCATACTCTAAGACCGCTGTTGGTCCTGCAAGTTATTGTATTGTTCCAGGCCTCTATATTCTGACTGTCAATCGCGTAAAGACCGTCATGACCGAGTTTATACACGGTGTTATTGTAAAATTGAATATTGAATCCTCTCTCTACTTTCAGACCGTCTCCATGCCCATCATGAAGATACATGTCATGAACCTGTATGTTTTTAGAATCAAGGAAGGAGATCATATTGTAGTATCCATCCCCTTTCTTTTTGTCCTGGTTATTGTCATGGTTTCCGTTAATTTCAAATCCTTTTATAGTGACTCCATGGATTCCTATACTGTCAAGCTGAGTTATCAGCGGCTTTCCACTTTGCCAGCCTGCTTTGTCTTTAAGTTTAATTACGGCTGTAGAATCACCCTGAAGTACTGTATTGCTTCCAATCAAAATACTATCAGAGATAACGTATGTATATGGACCTTTTAAATGAACAGTCGAATACTGCGGATGTTTTGCAACATAAGCAAGGGCTTGATTTATCTCTATCTGATCATCACTACCATCACAGGTGAAGTTTCCACTCCCATCGCCAGTTATATATACAGTTTTATTTAACGGTATAAGAGAATAGTCGGATTGTATGACATAAAGAATGAATATTCCTGATGCGATCAGGAAAATAAGAATTAATATGGAGACTCCTGCCTTTTTCCTGTTTTGACGTACGTACCTCATATATTTTTCATCCATTTTTATCCCTTACTTTTAATTACAAGCCTAAGCCTTGAAAATCTCTTGAGAGCTGGTTTTTTATGAGATCTAGCCGACAAAGTCAAAAATATTTCTTGTATTTTAAAAGACTTAGAGGAGTTTTTTGGTATTAAGATTTGCAGCAGACTTGAAAGGAGGAAAATTGATCAGTCTATTAATCCCATTTTCGTCAGCTAGAACCTTCGATATTGGAACAATATATACAGTTACCAAAACATTTATATGAGTGTATGCAAATTGACTCATATTATATTTAAAATTGTTGTTTTATTTTCATTGTTCATTATGCTATATTCTTGGTTTTGTGAGCAAGTTCTCTGCATTCGAAGGTAGCTTCCTGCTATGGTATTCGGCTAAAGAAAAAAATAGATCTAAAAAATAAGAATTTAAGACCTAATCTTAAAGGGCTTAAAACAAAAAAGGATCTTCCGAAAAGCAGACTCTGGGAAATTAACATTTCCTGCTCTTTTTTTACATTCTTTGAGTCTTTTCAATCCACTTTATTTCTCTGCATCTCTCTAAGTTCCTTCTCTATGAAACCAATCCAGCTCTCCAGACTTTCCCGGTCATATTTTGAAGTAAGGATAACAGGCACACTAGGACTTAAAGAAAGTATGTCGTTTTTCATTTTCTCGGCATCGACGTCAACCGCATGAGCAATGTCAACCTTGTTTATGACTGCTAGTTCTGCAGTTTTGAAGATCATGGGGTGCTTTAGGATAATGTCGTCTCCTTCTGTCACACTTACGATTACAACTCTCAGGTGCTCTCCCAGATTGAAGTCCACAGGGCATATAAGGTTGCCTACGTTTTCAATTAGCAGGAGATCAGTGGTGGCAAGATCTATGTCATTTAGGGCTTTTTCCACCAGCTTTGCATCGAGATGGCACTCTTTCCCGGTATTTACAGGAATTGTAGGGATTCCGAATTTTCTGAAACGGGAAGCATCCATTTCTGCGATAACATCACCTGCAATAACCGCGATATTGTATCTATCTTTAAGATGCCTGATCGCCTCCTCTATTAGAGTAGTTTTTCCTGATCCTATTGCTCCCATAACATTTAATGAAAAAACCAGATGCTTGTCAAGTTTCTTTCTGTTCTTCTCGGCAATTTTGTCATTTGCTTTGAAAACATCGTGTCCTATATTGATTACATGCATTAACATAAAGATCAACCGGGAAAATTAGTTCTTCTTTTTAGAATTTGTATAAATTTTACAGACTCGTGATAATGGTCAAGCAATATCTCAAAAGTATTAGATTCGCCTGACCATTCACTGCCCATATTACTGTATTAAATCCAGTATCTTTTCACCTTTGATTTCATTTGCCTTCCATTCTATAACCACAAAATGCCCATCAGAGTGTTTATTAACTTTATTTATCCACTCAATTTCATTACTTGCCTTTGCTCTAAGTGTCTTATTCGTTGTCTTAGTTGCATATAAGCTGGCATTGATAACCCACCATTTACTATTGATCCCGGCACGTCTCAGGTCAGATTCAAGCCTCATAGCTTCGTACACAGGGGTGGTTTCTGCTAATGTAATGATCAGAACCTCGGTTTCGTCAGCATTTCTTAACTTCGGTAACAAGTTTTTAACCGATTCTGGGATGTCACTTTGCAAACGACTGATTTCTCTATGATAACTCTGGGTTGAATCAAGAAGCAAAAGAGTATGACCGGTAGGGGCTGTATCAATAACAACAACCTCATATTTAGCCTTCTCAACAATTTGAGCAAAAGCTCTAAAAACAGCAATTTCCTGCGTACAGGGTGACCTTAAATCTTCTTCGACGTAGGCGATATCATCTTCACCCATTGTTTCCCTTGCTTTAGAGAGCACCTCTTCTTTATATTTAGCAAGCTCCGCCTCTTCGTCGATTCTACTTATCGTTATATCATTACTTTCTTCAATAACAAATTTAATATGTGCTGCCGGATCTGTTGTTGTAAGGTGGACTTTAACACCCTTCTGAGCCATACCTAATGCAATTGCTGCTGCAATTGTTGTTTTACCAACACCGCCTTTACCCATGGTGAATATTACTTTTTTGCCAGAAGAATATAGGTCATCTATAACGTTTTTGAGATTAGGAATCTTATTAACATTAATCTTTTCATTGCTAATCTCATTGTTATCCTTATGTAAGAATGCCCTTACATTATCTATGCCCGTGATATTATACGCTCTAAGAGGAATTTCATAGGTCACGAAGTTTTTTAAGCCAATGGGCATACTCTTCAAAGCTTTCTGTTGTTTATCAAAAAGGCTTTGAGATACGATATCGTCATAGTTTTGCAGTATACCGTTGATTACTAGGATTTGATTATTAACACCTAAATCCTGAAGTTCCTGTGAAGCCCTCTCAGCCTCTTTAAGGGGCTCCTTTTCCGGACGGGAAACAAGAATAAGAGTAGTCATATCTTTATTGGACAATGTTTCTACAGCTTGCCTATAAACCTCTTTTTTACTTTCAAGTCCAGAAAGCTGGCCTAAACAGGATGCTCCATGTGTACTTTCGCTTATGAAATTACTCCAGGCTGAAGGCAACTGCATTAATCGAAGAGTGTGACCGGTAGGGGCTGTATCAAAAATAATGCAGTCATATTCCTTCTCTGTCTTTTCATCGGTTATAAATGCGGAAAACTCATTAAAGGCAGCGATTTCAACAGTACACGAGCCGGAAAGCTGTTCCTCCATATTTTTAATTACAACCTCAGGTAGCTTCCCTCTATATGGTGCCACAACACTTTCTTTGTATTCCTGAGCAGCTTCTTCAGGATCAATATTAACCACAATCAAATTGGGCACTTCTTTTATAGAAACCCCTTTATTATTTAATTCAGTGTTAAATACATCTTGCAGATTTGAGGCGGGATCAGTACTGATCAGCAAAATCTTTTTTCCCTCATCTGCCAGAGTCACAGCAGTAGCACATGCAGCGGATGTTTTTCCAACGCCACCCTTACCTGTAAAAAATAAATATTTAGTAAGTTTCATCTGATCAGGATTAAATACTTTGAACAAAATACTCACCTAGATGGCTTATTGTTAGCAACATTTGTCGCCACAACCACAGCCTTCACTTCAAGCGTTTTCTTTGCTTTTAGATAATTTTCTGGTACATCCAAAAATTTAAGCAATTCTTCATTTGTAGGATAACTTTTAGTTTTGACTATTTTGCCGTCAACAATAGTCACAGGTAACACGTCAATACCATCCCTGTTCAGTATTTCACTTACAGCTATGTTATCTACAAATGCCTGAGGATTATTGTTAAGGTTATATCTTTCAACCTTCACACCGTTTTTTTCCAGATTACTAAGAACTGTTGATATCCTCAAAAGTTCGGGGTTAATTACAGGCCCACATAAGCCTGTGGGACAACACATTGCAGGGTCAAAAATTATCATTTTCGCCATAAGCTATCTCTCCTTGAATTCTCATATTTTCTATACTGATATTTTCTCAACTTGAGTATTCATCTAGCTTGAGAACACTTTATTTCATTTATATCAATATATGATCATACAAAGATATGTAAATATGATATATAAAAATTACTAATACAAAGATACTACGAAAATCATTCTTATTATAATACAAAATCTAATTCGATATCTGAAGATCATTCTCCTGAGCAAGAATCAAAGAAACATGCATTCAAGTTTGCTGGAAATTCCAGACACTGCCAAAAGGAATGATATTAGGGGTTTATTTAGGAATAATTTCCCTCACCCCTACTCCCATTATCAGCAGATTTGTTTCCATGGGCGGATGGTTCCAGCCATCAGGTGAGATCGTCTTTTTCTCAACTGAAATTTCAACCTGGTTTCCGCTAAGGCCGCAGTCTCGCATGTAATCTATAACAAGTTTTTTCCCAAGTTCGGTTGCAGTTTCGAGCGCTTCAGGATATGTATCGAATTTTAGCCTACTGTCCGGGGCAAAGACCAGGAAATCCTTATCTGGTGACATGAGACTTGCTGGTCTTATCAGGATTTCAACTCTTTTGATGCCGTTTCCTACAAGCGCTCCGACTGCGTTTCCTACTTCGGCATGTTCAGGCACCAGGATTTCTGCGTCAATAATTTCCTCCAGTTCTCTCCTGTGAGCTCGGACAGGGCCCCCAAGCAGCACAATTGGAATATCCAGTTTGAATTTGGCAGGATAGTTTCCGTCCAGGATCTTTTCAATGGCTTCGTATGGAACGCCTTCGAGGATGTACGAAAGTAGATGAAGTGCCATGTTCCTTACAACTCGCTTTTTTACAGCAGTGCAGAACTCTCCAGGGGTTATGCGCATGACCCTTGCAAGCCTTTCCGCACCTATTCGGGAAGCTTCCTCACTCCACGCCGTATATTCTCCAAGCACATGTAGAGCATCAGTAGGGGTAAAACCAATTGCTTGCACAAGGCGTTTTCTGATAAGGGAATCTAAAGTCTGAGGATGAAGGTCTTTTCGGATAAGAGCTTTGATTTTGGGCACTGAAACGGGTTCTTTCCTGATAACCTCCAGCACTTCGGCTTCAGCCCTGCTCAATTCTCCTGCCGGGTAGTCAGATCTCACAAAGAATTTTGTTGGCTGAATGTTTTCGCCTAGATCTTCTCTGGGAGGCATGGGTGTCCTTTTGAGGTTATTCAGAAAAGTCGGATATTTTACCGCAGCCATTGCCAAGGGCATGACTCGCCTAGGTCCTAGAAAGAGTTCTCTGTTCACGATCCATACATGACTGTCTCCGCCTGTAGCGGTTGTTTCCATCCGAATCGCCCGAACGCGAGTTTTCCAGCCCCCTACAATGGCTCCCTCATTGTTCAGGTCAGGAACTCCCATACAGATCGAGGAAATATCCGTGCTTGTTCCGCCAACATCAATTACGGCACAGGTCTTAAGTCCTGAGAGGTAAGATGCCCCTACAAGGCTTGCTGCCGGTCCTGAAAAAATAGTTTCGATAGGTTTTTTCAGGGCATCTCTTATCCCCACAACCGAGCCGTCACATTTGAGCATAAGGAGCCGTGCATCAATTCCGCGCTTCACGATATCTGAAATAATTGACTGTATAAACTGTCTTGTTATAGGGATAAGCTGCGCATTCAGGAATGCTGTCACTGCCCTTTCGTAAGCTCCCAATTCCTGGGAAAGTTCATGCCCGCAGACCGCAGGCAATCCAGTGTGCTCAAGAACCAGGTCTCTTGCTCTTATTTCGTGCTCAGGATTCCTTGTGCTGAAGTAAGAAGATATGGCAAAAGCTGAAACCCGGTCCTTGACCCGCAGTGCAAATTTCTCAATAGCTTCAAGGTCAAGTTTAGCAACCTCTTCTCCGTTATGGTTGTGCCCACCTGCAGCAAAAAGTATGTGTTTGGCAGGCAATTCTTTCTCAAGTGGATGGGCCCCTATGAGGATCAAGGCTACAGGAAAACCCGTGCCTTCAAGAATGGTATTGGTTGAGAGGGTCGTTGAAACCGAAACCAGTTTTACGTCTTTGAGATATTCAGAATCGAGATCATCAATTACGTTTTTAATGCCAGCAAGAGGATCGGGATAGGTCGTAAGCGCTTTGTTCGAATCTATAATTTCTCCGTCTGAATCCCTTATAAGCACCGCATCGGTATAAGTGCCCCCAGCATCAATCCCAAGGCTATAATGCATGATGAAAACGACCCCTTTTTGTTTTTTCAAGTACTTTTGACAGATTTTTACTTCTCCTACAAGTTACTAAGGAAAAATAATCTCAAAACTAATAAGTGCTGTAATAAAAATGCAATCTTAAGACAATAATATCTGAAAACCTTAGATATATATCTATTTCAAGATGATTTGAAATTATCAGAAACGATAACTTTCTTTAGTCATATAAAAATAATGTAAGATTTGGCTCTGTAGAAAACCTATCTACATCAGATGAAAGAGGCTGAAAAAAGATAAGTATATTCAGATCTTGCTGCTCAGTTTAAATTTATGAAAATTCATTATTTTAGAGGATTTCTACAGAGCCTAAGATTTGTTTAACTTAGTGTAAGATTAGTTTAACCTAGTGTAAGATTAGTTTAAGTTAGTATAAAACTAGTATAAGATTAGTTTAATAATTTTATAAGAAAAGGACTCTGTTGTTATGACTCCTGCAAAACCTGCTCAAAATGCTATTCCTAATCTTCCTGAGGATTTTGATGCCCGGATCCTCAGCATTCTCCCTTACTACTCCAGTTTTCATCAGGAGACTATCAATTTAGTTAAATCTCTGCCATCCAGCCCCAGAATCTGGCTGGATACCGGATGTGGAACAGGTTCCCTGGTCAATAAGGCAACTGAGGAATTTTCCACAACAAAATTTCTTTTGCTTGATCCTTCGGAAGGCATGCTGGCCCAGGCAAGGAAAAAACTGTCACTCTGCTCTGCAGACAGGCTGGAGTTTCTAAAAGCTTCCCCTACTCAGGATTTTTCGCAGGAATTGGAGGAACAACCTGACGTTATAACTGCCATACAGTGCCACCATTATCTTAGCCGCGAAGACAGGGCTAAAGCAGTTGGCGTGTGTCACAGGCTTCTAAAAGATGGTGGAATTTACATTACCTTTGAGAACATCAGGCCATTAACCAAAGAGGGGGTCATGATAGGAAAAAGATACTTGCACGATTTCCAGTTAGCTCACGGAAGGACTGAGGAAGAAATAAAGGAGTATCTGGAGCGTTTTGACACTGAGTATTCTCCTATAACTGTCGAAGAGCATCTTAAACTTTTGAGAGAAACAGGATTCAAAACCGTGGAGTTATTCTGGTACTCTTATATGCAAGCTGGCTTTTACTGCATTAAATAGTGATTTCCTATAATGATTTCCTATAATAATTTCCTATAGTGATTTCTTTTATACAGGCTTGTTCCTTCCCTTACAAGCTTTAAAAATCAATTCATAGGTTACTAGCCCTATCCTCCTGATCAATAAGACAAACTTTTACTTTATGAATGAAATGGTATTAACATTGATTCTGCATTCTATTTTGTGGTGAAAAGTTAATCTAAGAATATTCTTTGAAATATGTCTGGGAGGAGTTTATGGAAGGTTTAGTAATCTATGTACTAATCGGCATTACCGCAGGCATTTTAAGTGGATTCTTTGGGATTGATGGTGGGGTTATAATTATTCCTGCACTTGTCTTTTTAGAAGGATTTTCTCAGTTAAAAGCCCAGGGAACTTCTCTGGTTGCATTACTTCCGCCTGTTGGCATACTTGCATTTTTTGAGTACTATAAAAGAGGATATGCAGATTTATACGCAGGCATAGTTATTTGCACTGCTATGATTATTAGCGCAAAATTTGGAGCTCAATTGGCAACTTCACTTCCACTTGACATAATGAGAAAAGCTTTTGGTATATTTGTTATTTTAGTAGGAATAAAAACCTTTTTGGGAAAATAAATATCTCTAATTTCAGAGAATGAAAAAAATTTGAATAAAAATTAGGACTAAACGGTGCTCTCAGATTTGTTGAGATTCCCGTTGTCAAAACTTATTGGTATTCCTGAACCTACTCGGTTTCAGGAATCCTGAAAAAAGATATAAGCTTAATAAGAAGCGTATCTCCTCTTCGTAGTTCTATCTCTCGTATAGCTTGTATTGCTTCGAGTGTTATCGTGAGTATCACCAGCATTCCTGGAATTTCTTCTCTTCGATTTCTGAGCAATTTCCACAAAGGGTTTTCTGCCTCTCTTTTTATTTTTGAAGATTTCGAGCAGGGTTTCGGCTTGGGTGAAGGGTAATGTTACGAAGGAGAAATGCGGGAAAATTTCGACATCTCTTATTTTCAGATCATTTTCTCCAGTCTCTTCTTTTATAAACTCACACAGCCTGTTAGGGTTCGCCATGCCTTCGGCTTTACCCATGGCAATAAAAAGCCTTGTTTTACCTTTCCGGTCAACATAGGAGCTTCCAGAAATCTCCGCATACATACTTTCATCGAACTTTTCCTTGAAAGCGCACTTCAGGAGGGCAGCCAGAATTTTTTCGGCGGGATATTCATCCAGGAGCTTTTCGCTCATCTCAAGGCAGTCGCCGTATTCCTCTGTTTTTATAGTATCTTCGATCTCGGCTTTTACTCTTGCCCTTTTGGCTTTTATTACATCTTTTATCTCGGGGATTCGGCCCCTCTTCATTTCGGAGTTTGAGGTCTTTTTTATGTAGGTTAGTCGCCTGTACTCCGTAGATGTAACGAAAGTAATTGCAGTTCCCTGCTTGCCTGCCCTGCCTGTCCTTCCTATTCTGTGCACATAGGATTCAGGGTCCTGAGGAAGGGAATAGTTGATAACATGGGTCAGATCCATGATATCGATTCCCCGAGCTGCAACGTCAGTTGCTACGAGGATATTTATTTTTTGTTTTCTGAACCGGTTAAGTATCTTTTCCCTTTCATTCTGGGAAATATCGCCGTTCAGGGCATCAGCTATGTAACCACGGTCTCCAAGCTTCTGGGCAAGCTGGGTTGTATCGTTTTTTGTTCTACAGAATACAAGCCCGTAGAATTCGTCTTCAATATCGATAATCCGGCACAGGGCTTCAAATTTATCGGCTTCTCGGACTTCAAAGTAAATTTGCTCAGTCAAGCTTGCAACAAGCTCTTCTTTTTCGATGGCAACATGCTCATAGTTCTTCATGTATCTCTTGGCTATTCCAAGGATCGGCTTTGGCATTGTAGCTGAAAAGAAAAGCATTCGTTTTTCAGGCCCAGTTGCCCTCAGGATTTCCTTAATATCGTCAATAAAGCCCATATTGAGCATCTCATCGGCTTCGTCAAGCACGAAGTAAGCAATGTGCTCAAGATTTAAGCTCTTTCTCTGAAGGTGGTCGATAACCCTTCCTGGGGTCCCCACAACGATGTCAACTCCACTTCTCAGCATCCTGAGTTGCTGGGTCATGGATTGTCCTCCATAAATCGGGACGATATGTAGCTTTTTGTCTCCTTTCAAGGAATTAAGTTCGTCTGAGACCTGGATTGCCAGTTCTCGAGTCGGAGTCAGGACTATTGCCTGTACTTCCCCTGATTTCTCAGGAATTCTTTCTATAATGGGGGCTCCGAATGCCGTTGTTTTCCCGGTTCCGGTCTGAGCCTGCCCTATAATATCGCATTCTCCTTTCAAAAAAAGCGGGATTACTTTTTCCTGAATTGGGGTTGGTTCTTCAAACCCTTTCTTTTTAAGGGCTTTTAACGTACTGTCTGAAAGCCCCAATGCCTTAAATTTTGCTAATTTTTCCATGTACTCACTCTAATATTGACAAATTGACAGTTATTTCTCACAGACCACGCAACTGCTAGACCTGCTGGTTATATGCTCTGCCGCATACCCGACAGTATCCTTTGCAGGAGAGGCCACTTATCAAAACCGGTACACAATACCAGCTAAAAACAAGTAAACACGCCGTATAAATGGTTAATATCCCCGGGAATGCGAGAAGGTGCCTGAGGATCAGGGAAATTCAGAACCGATATGAATAAAACTTATACAGCAAAAATTCGCTCTTCTTGGATAAGTTCCGGACGCTTTTTTTGAACTCTTCCCTGTAATACAGGCAGACTGAATTATTAGATTAGATAATGTTAAATTAAATAACCTTTAACTCGGATGGTTATCTTGTAACTCATTTTCCTGTATATAACCCTTTGCTACCTCTTGAATGAAATCTTTAATAATAAAACCTTATATTGTGGAACAACCCTTGTGCCAGAAGTCGGTATTTCTCAGGAATCCTCGCTTAAAATTATGATTACATTTAAGGTGGAGATTGCAGATCCGAGACAATGCTTACGGATTGGTGGTTAGAGATTATCAGATATAGACTTTCTATATAAGGACCATGGATGGCGGATAAACACGGATAATTAAGAATTGAAAAACCATTTGTGTTCTTTAGTAGTAACAGCCATGAAAACAAAGCTCATCGGTCAACATTTCTTTAATGAGATTAAGCCTGTTGATTGAATTCCTGATTTGTTCGGGCTTATCCAGCATTTCTTCACACCCAGTTTCTTCCTGTATTGTTGTGATCTTTAAAAGCTCGGCAAAATTTACGCATTCATCTAGAAAACTGTTGAACAGCTTGCGAGCCCTTATAAGGTTGTCCGATGTCCTGAAGTCTGGCTGGACGGTTTTCTCAAATTCTGCTCTCTGTTTCATTTCTAAGGCTAGGAGACGCGACTCAACATAATCTCTGGCATTTAGAAGATCCCCGAGTTTTCTTAGATAAGTCCCTATATCCTGGGTAAAATAAGCAATTTCAAAAGCCCACTGCTTATCAAAATTTGTCTTCGTTTTTGTATTGGAATATCTGCTTGTCAGCCAGTTCATCTCCTGTTTTATCTTTACCATCTTACCTTTATTATCTTTAAATATTAACATTATGGCGCTTTATATAGCGGTTTCATCCCTTTGGGCGGAATCGCAGACAAGTTGACGAAGTCACTGAAGCCTATGTCCGAAACTTTATCGAGAGATGCATGAGGCTGGTATTATTCTGACAATTGAAGACCCTTCAAATCCTAGAGTCCTGATTGCAGAAGTTCACACCTGCAGCCCGGCTAACCAGTAAAAATCATATTAAATGAAACAGTAGTCATAGAAAATCAGTAATCATTAGAGAAATAGTAGCTAACATAGAAAACCATTAACATTAGAGAAAAATTGACCTCTAAAAGAATACAACCGTAGCAAAATAACAATCATAAACAAAAACTGGGCCGTAAACAAAACTTAATTTCTATTTGAATGGTTTTGAGGGAATCCTTGAGAAGGACTCCCTAACTACCAGTTAGACCGGAGAACATTCATTATTGTTTTTTAAGTTATTTTTTAATTAAAAGCAACCTCAAAAAAGAATTAATTTTAAATTGAAATTCTTATTTTGAAGCCGCTTTTGGAGTATCTGATTTTGGAACTAATATCTTAATATACTCTTTTGTACCAGTCTTTGCCCTTTCATTAGATATTGTTATGCAGTCTTTTGGGCAACCGCTAACGCATTCAGTGCACATAATACATCTGAATACATTAAGCTCCCACGTTTTATCGGTTTTGGTAACTGTTATTGCATCTGGGGGACATTTCTTTTGGCATATTCCGCAGAGAATACAGTTGTCAGGATTGAAAACAATCCTTCCTTTAAATCCTTTGAAAGGTTCCCTTATCTCGAAGGGGTAAAGTCTGGTAGCAGGTTTACGAGAAACATTTGCTAGAACAAGGTTTAACATGCCCATTATATCACCCTTCTTTTTATCTCTCAGTGCAGCTAATGCAGGGGTCTATCGTAAGTACAATTATAGGGACATCTGCGAGTTTTGCGCCCGGAAGTGTCAGCAATAGTGAGGGTATATTCGCAAAGGTAGGGGTTCTTATTTTAAGCCTTTCAAGGTTTTTAGTACCCTTGCCCTTCACATAATATACAACTTCGCCTCTGGGCATTTCGCATCTCATAATTGCTTCGCCTGTAGGGGAGCCTTTTATAGGTACTGCAATCTCACCATTAGGTAATTTGGAGATCGCATTCCTTACCAGCTTAATAGATTCGTATAATTCTCCAATTCTTACTTTAGTTCTGGCGTAACAATCTCCATCTTTTTCGACGACTGGCTTAAAGTCCAGGTCCCTATAGATATCCCAGTCTTCTGTTTCTCTCACGTCAATGGCATTCCCACTTCCTCTAAGTGTAGGACCAGCAGTTCCAGCCTCATACGCGAGTTGCTTTGACATTGTGGCTAATCCCACAAGTCTTTTCTTTACAGTGTAGTTGTTTACGAACACTTTTTCGATATCTTTGATCTTGGGTTCCAGCGTGTCGAGAGTCTTCAGGATCAGGTCAATATGTTCTTTAGACAGATCTTTACTGGTCCCACCAACTTTGGCCATTGAATGTATAACTCTGTTTCCAACGGTCATCTCCATTATATCTAATACTGACTCTCTGTACTTCCAGCATTCATAAAAGAGGCTCTCAAATCCAAAACCATCTGCAAACAAGCCAAGCCAGAGGAGGTGACTATGAATTCTGTTGAGTTCACCCCAGATCACTCTTAAATATTGTGCTCTTTCAGGAACTTCGACATCGAATAGTTTTTCGACGGCTCTTGCGTAAGTTACACCATGCAGAGCACTACATATTCCACATATTCTTTCACAAATATACAGCGTTTGATTATAGTCCTTAGTGTCTATAAATTTCTCAAGCCCTCTGTGCACGTAGCCCAGTGAGGGAAGTACTCCAACTACAACATCGTTGTCGATTTCAAGTTTTAATGATACTGGTTCGGGTAAAACGGGATGCTGAGGACCAAACGGTATTATGGTTGTCATGTGATTCTCCTCTTAAATTGCTTTAAGCCAAGGGAGTTTTTGGACTGTTTGGCGTTAAGTAAAGGTGACCCTTGTAGTCTATTGCTAAACCTTCGAAAGTCAATCCGAAGAGATCCTGGTACTCGTTCTCAATCAGAAGTGCACATAGATAAATGCCTGATACACTTTTGGGTTTTTCGCCTGGTTTCAGATAGTACCTTAGGTTTTTCAATTTGTAATCTTTCTCAAAGATATATATCAAATCGTGACCTTCGTTAGCTTTCAGGCATATCATAGTAGCATAACGATAGCCGTCGTTTTTTAAACCCTCAACGGTTTTTAGCAGTTCTGCACTGCTTTTAATTTCTACCTCATTCTCAAGCATTCGATGCCACCTCCTTTCCTTTCAATTTTACTTCTTTTCCTCTGATATTCCCTTTCTTTTTATTTTCAAGTATTGAAAGCGCTGCTACTACGCCGTCAATTATGGCTTCAGGCTTCGGGCAGCATCCTGGAACATATGCATCTACGGGTATAATTTGGTCCACTCCGCCTATCACATTATAGCAGTCATGGAATATCCCGCCAGTAGAGGCACAGGCGCCTACAGCTAAAACGACTTTTGGATCCGGGATCTGGTTGTAAATATTTTTAAGCACATTGACGCTCTTATAATTCACCGAACCTGTAACTACCATTATGTCAGCTTGTTTTGGAGTACCAATATTTAAAAGACCAAATCTTTCAGCATCATATAAAGGAGTGAGACAGGCGACTACCTCAATATCGCAGCCATTACAACTGTTACAGTTCACATGTATTATCCATGGTGATTTTGCCAGACTCATTATTTATCCCTCTTTTTACACGAGTGTTGGTTTGGTAATGTACAGGAATGCGATGTTCACAATGGAAATTGCTAGAAGGAGCGTCCAGCTTAGTTTGAGCATCCATTGCCAGTACACTCTTGCAGTAATGTTGTCTATAACAATTACAAGCAAGAAAGCAGCGATAGATATAAGCACACCTATCAGTGGGTTTACAGTCCAGAATACGAAAATGAGTCCTGTTAAAAACACGTATTCATAGAAGTGCCCAATCTCAATGCCGGCTAAACCCGGTCCAGAATACTCGGTAAGCATTCCTTTAACCAGCTCCTGGTGAGCGTGGTGAGAGGTTGAATAGTCAAAAGGTGACTTTTTCAATTTTATATTCAGAACAAATAACATTGCTATGAATATAAGAGGGGTGTACATCAAGAGAGGGGTTGATGCATCTAGAACTGCGGATAGTTTAAAGGTACCAGTAACCAGGTATATTGCCAGGGCGTATAAGATTAAAACGGGTTCATAGGACAGTATAGCCATAATTTCCCTTGAACTCCCTATCCTGGCATATGGGGAACCAGTACTCATTCCTCCTACTATGAGAGCTATTGAAGATATAGTGTATACAAATATTATCATCAGAATATCTGCTTTAAACACTAACATCAAGAGGCTCAAAATCATGAAGGCTACGTACACAACTACGTATAAGTTTTGGGACTCATTTACAATCATATTGTCTTTACTGAGAAGCTTCTTGACATCATAGTAAGGCTGCAAAAGAGGAGGACCAACTCTACCCTGCAATCTTGCAGTGAGCTTCCTGTCAATTCCTGCGGCTAAACAGCCGATGATAGGAGCACCAATTAATACAAGAACAGCTGTTAAGACGTCGTTCACATTCATAATACTCCTCCTGCCAATGCAATTACAATTAGAATTATGGAAATTGCATATCCTATTGTTGTAAGTTTACTTTCTCCAAAAGTATTCTCGAGATAAATGTTAGAGACATTACTTTTATCATAGCTGCAAAGTCCATTCCTGAACATCAATCTGTCCATCTCGAGGTTGTTTTCTCCACACATATAATAACTAGATTTGCGAGGAGTGAACATATTTTTGGTAGCGACATAGATCAGAAGAGCCAGAGCAAGCACTACGAATATTGCTGCATAAGCAAATGCTCCTATCTCAGATGCGAATTGCCCAGCTTGTCCTGAAATAACAGGTGCAGCATTGAGCAAAGTTTCGACCTGAGGTCTAATGAAGTAATCATATATTGCGAATACAAGAATACTTGTAACTACAATAGCTGATCCAAGGAATGATAGTGGGAAATATGTTTCCGGTTTTTTATGAGTAACTACATTCTTATCCATGGTGGAAGACATAATCGTTCCAAGCCATTTAGCATAGTAAACCGTAGTGAGTGCACTTCCAAGTATAAGGAATACTATCACAATAGGATTCTGTGAAGCGGCTTGCATTGACACCCATTTTGTAAGCAATACGCCAAAAGGGGGCAATAGCATGGATACCATTCCCAAAGCTGCAAGAATGGTGAGAAGAGGAGCTTTCTTTATTAATCCTGACATGTCTTCGATATCTCTGCTTCCTATAGTGTGCTCAATTTCACCAGTGCACAGGAAGAGGAGAGCTTTTGATATTGCGTGGAACAGAATAAGCATAATCGCGGCAGCTACAGCCAGAGGGGTGCCTATTCCAGCACTTGCGATAATTAATCCCAGGTTTGCGATAGTTGAGTAAGCAAGTACTCTCTTAGCATTCCTTTGAGATAAGGCTAAAGCTGAGCACATAACGAAGGTAAAGCTACCATAAACTGCAATAGCAGTTCCAAGGGAAGTGCCAGCAAAAGCTGGTACAAGCTTGACAATTATGTATACACCTGCATTTACCATTGTGCTTGAGTGAAGTAGAGCAGAAACCGGAGTGGGAGCTACCATTGCCCCTAAGAGCCAGCTGTGGAATGGCATCTGGGCAGATTTTGCAAAGCCTGCGATACAGAGTAAGGCAGCAGGAAGAGCTACGACAGTTGCTGATGCTGCTTCAGTTCCAATTCCGGAAAGAGTAGATATGTTAAATTTAGTACTTAGTAGAATGATGGCTATCGCAAAACTGATCCCACCAACCAGGTTTAAAGCTAGAGCTCTGAAACCATTGTTTATTCCTTCCTCATCCATGTTGTATGAGATCAAGACGAATGAACAAAGAGTTGTTAGTTCCCAGAAAAGATAAAGCCACCCAAGGGTGTCAACCATGACCAGACCATTCATGGCTGCTATGAAGAAACTCATCGTGAAGTAGAACGTCTTCTGTCTGTTTAGATGCCTGTGTTCTTCATACTCATCCATATAACCGGTTGCAAATAGTATAATCGCAGTACCGACTATATTTACTATTAATACCATTACCTGAGAAAACTGGTCAATATTAAAAGAAGCACTTTCGATTGCTGCAACATTCATATAAGAATAAGCTGATATTGCTGCCACAATTACTGCTAGTCCAAGTGTAGGCCAGTTCTTATATTTTGCCGACACAAAGAATATGAACAATATCACAAGTACTTCTAGTATAAGGACAACGTTTTCTATCATTGCAAAATTCGATCCAGTGATTTCGAACCGTCCGGTTCCGTCCATAACTAAGAGGACTGAAAAAACTGTACCGAATATGAAAAAAGCCCAGGCTAATATCTTATATAACGACTTGCCGAGGACTAGAAATAGTAACGAAAACAGTATGGGTACTGTAATTAATAGCATAACGGTGTTTTCCATCATACAGCGTATCCTCCGATCTATTAATTCTCCGATCTGTTCATTATCTAACCTACGAGTTGGAATTTACGCAGCCGAAAAACAAAATCAAATACTCAGAACGTTTTTATTACCCATTTTTTACATTCCCGAAAGGCTATTATATTGATTTTTCAGTCCAACTGCGCAATTCCTGAATATATAAGAATATGGACTAATAGTCCACAAATGTTATAATGTTCTTATATGAAAATCACAAGAAAATAATAATATGCGAGTAATGTCAACATAAATTCGACATGTTGCCAATTCTTAATTATAGCAAAGGCATATTTAAAGATAGTGATTTTCTTTCTACTTTTATATAACTAACAAGAATAATGGACAAAATAGCTCCCGAATATTGTTTTCTTTTTGTTTTATATCTTGAGGTATATATTGCTACTGAGTACTAATAAATGCTACTAAACATCTAACATCCTATTAAAATAGTATAAATTAGCATACTCAATGCTCTATTTAAACCTAGTGGTTTCTATTTGTTTTTATGTTGCCTCTGAGTTTGATTTTTCGGATAGCTCTTGAACATTAAAGTTTTTAAAGTTAATTAACAAAATGAACAATATACATAATATCAAATTACTATAATAATTAATGTAACAAAGGGATATTTAAATTAAGTGATTTTTACTTCATTTTTATATTATTATTATTATTATTATTATTCGAATCATTTTCTTTATTAAATGATAATTGACTATATAAAAGAATAATTATACTATGTAATGAGACAATAAGACAATTATACTTCAATAGAGAGAGCAATGTTGGCAGTTAGAGAAACGATTCTCAAAAGACCAATTAGAGAGTTTCCCAGAACTTCCAGTGAAACTCCTGATATGAAAATAAACTATTGTTATCTAAGACCAAGAACTCTACGGAGTACGGTGGTTTAGGGGAATAAACCTGCCGTTTTAAGTAAAGTTTTATAATAACACATAAGTTAGAGTGAATGGCTTATTACAGCAAGATTCAAAACTTACATGGCTTATGGTTTAGCATATTATTTAATTTCAGCAAAAATATTAAAGAATGTACAGTATATAGTGGTACGAAATTACTGATCGAAAGATCAAATGTAGTTTAAAATTGCATAACGAAAGGATTAGTGAGGCTCAAATATGGTTAAGTGTTCCATTTGTAGGGAAGATGAAAACTCGCTGCTTAGGGTAAAGCACAGGAAACTTGGCACAATAAAGCTCTGCTTTGAGTGCTGGGAAGTGGAAAGCAGTAATAAGAATCTTCTTTCTTCATGGGGTGGATGTGGCTGTTGTAAATGAGTTTATGCCCATATGTTTTGTAATCACTTTCTCTATTTTTTCCACAAAGCCCTGCTACCTTTTATTACTTTACTTGTTACCTTTATTACTTTTCTTTTTTATTCCGAGCTCAGAATCTATGATTTGCAATTGAATTTAATCCCTGGAAGTTTGAGAGTCTTGCTGGTTCAATTTACCGAATGGTTCAATTTACAGAAAAATTCTCGATTGTAATGGTTATTCTTAACTTGTTTTATTATTCACATTGGTTCACTCTGATTCATCCTGGTTCATTTAATTATCCATTTCTTGATATCGTCCACGCTTGGGACCTTGCCTGCTATTTTAACATCCCCGTCAATAACGAGAGCAGGGGTAATCATAACTCCATACTCCAGAATTTTGTCAATATCTTCCACTTTAACAATCTCCGCATCTATGCCCGTTTCCTTAACGGCTTTTTCGGCAAGTTCTTTTGTTTTATTGCATTTTGCGCAGCCTGAACCCAGTACTTCTATTTTCACATTCTCACCTGCTGTTTATTTCTTATTTGTTCTTTTGTTATGATATTTTAGATATAAGCTTCGTGAAATTATTTAAGGCGTCAATTTTTAACTTTTTTTCGATTTAACCAAGTTCCTTTTTATATAATAAAAACTCCGAATATATATCCAGAAATGGTTGCAATCAATATTACAAGTGAAATATAAGTCATTCCTTTCTTCACTCCCATAATCCTGTTGATTACAATCATACTCGGCAGGCTAAGTGCTGGGCCTGCAAGGAGCATGGCAAGGGAAGGGCCTTCTCCCATTCCAAGCAGCGTGAGAGCTTTAATGATTGGCACTTCCGTAAGAGTAGAGAAATACATGAAGGCTCCGGCTATTGAAGAAATAAAGTTTGAAGTCAGGGAATTTCCTCCTACAAGAGCCGCTACGAACTCTTTTGGGAGTACAACTACTGCAATCCCGGAAAAGAAAACTCCTAGCAGAAGCAAGGGGGTTATCTGTTTTACTAAGAACCAAGTTTCTCCCATCCAGCTTTCAAGATCTTCTTTTGAGAACCATTTGAAAGATAGGAAAACCGTAAGTCCTACAATGGGAGCCCATGCAAGGAGCTGAGTTGTATATTTCCAGCCCCAGGAAGACATCAGCTCAGGAGCTATAAGCACGGCAATTAGCAAAATAAAAAGTTCAGCGCTGTGTTTATGTTCTTTTTCTCCGAAGGTCTTTATGGGCTTACGTTCGATTCCTTTTCTCTCGTACGCAAAAGACATTATTAAACCGACAAGTACAGACAGAAATACTGCTGAAAAAGCACGAGCCACTCCGAGGTCATATCCCAGGATTTTTGCAGTGTAGACAACTGCAAGGATGTTGATTGCAGGAGCTGAAAACAAGAATGTGGTTGCAGGACCTATGCCTGCTCCCCGTTTATATATCCCTGCAAAGAGAGGGAGCACTGTACAACTACAGACAGCAAGGAGGCAGCCTGAAGCCGCAGCTACCGTATATGAAACATATTTAGGAGCATCCGCTCCGAAGAACTTCAGCACCGATTCTTTTGAAAAGAGGGAGGCTATCGCACCAGCTAGAAAGAAAGCAGGCACAAGGCACATAAGCACATGGAGTGCTAGATACTCCTGCAGTGACTGAAGCCCTACTGATATGAGGTATGTGATATAATTAAGAGTCATTTTTGCACCAGGGGTTTTTTCCAGAATTTCCAGTTGTTATTTCAAATATATTTGAAACAAACGTATATAAAATTTCCGATTTCAAATATATTTGAAATGAGTTTAGAACCTATATTTTGGGTCTTCTGTTGACATCTGGATGGGTCAAAAATGGTTTTTATACATTTTACAACATTTTATTTGTATGAAAAATAAAGTCGAATCCGCATGCATATCCAGAATAAGATGTTTCTGTATACCGCTCTTCTCTTTATCCTTGTAGGGATTTTTGAAAACAGGAAAAGATAAAAAGAAAAAAGAGATCTCCAGAATGTCTGGTATGAGCCCGCTTTCCTGTTAATCTATCGCTGCTGTAAGAGAGTTTTTATTCTGTGGAAACCGATTTAAGGGTATGTTCAAAGAAATCGGAAGCATAAGAAACGAGGCTAATGAGATTTCCCTGCAAATTCTCGCCCTTTTCAGAGACAGCATTAGTGAGATTGTTTTGAATGAACCTGAATCCGTATCAGAGTATTTCAAGCCGGAGTACTCTCATTATATAGTGGTACATACTTCCCTGGATATCCGCTTTCCTGAGGAAAGGGAAGAATGGAACATGCGTTTTTGCAGAAATGTCGGAGTTTCGATTGCGGAACTTGTTGTGACTGAAACCGGCAGGATTTACGTAAGAGGGCTTATGGCAGTTAACGGGTCAAAAGTCTATGCTATCCTTCCTTTTACAACAATAGATGCGGAAAAAACGAAGAAGGCAGCATTTCCTGAAAATCGGATGTCCCGTGTGCGGACGCAAATGCTTCCTGCTGTACTTCCTGACATAAAAGGAGAAACAATCCTCGATATTGGCAGCGGTTTTGGAAGCCTTACTATGGAGCTTGCAAAAAACAATCCGGATTCGAAGGTTTACGGGATCGATCTTCATGATTCACTTACAGGCCAGGCACAGATGAATGCAGAAGTCCTAGTAGTGCCTAATGTTGAGTTCAGGACTGGAAGTGCCTATGCCCTGCCTTTTGAAGCCGATTTCGCGGATGTAGCTACCTGTTTTTTCATGCTTCACCACCTTGAAGATATCAAATTTGCCCTGTTTGAGATTAAGAGAGTGCTTAAAAACGGCGGTCTGTTGATAGCAGTTGAGCCGCTTGCATATCAGCACCATCATGGGCCTCAACTCTCGGAAGACAGCTGGAAAGAGCTTTTCGAAGATGTCGGTTTCGCCGTAGAGGCTGAGAGTTTGGAAGGAGCAGTGGTTCTAAAAGCTGTAAATAGAGAATGAAGTCCTGTAAAAAGAAAATAAAATCATGTAACCCTCACCATGTATTCCCAAACGGGTGTTCTTTTGAAAATTAGCAAGAGGCGTTCAATATTCATTTATATATTAAAGCAGACTTTTTTTTATGTCGCAATCGTTAAGGTACACGTGCTTTATCCTTATTGCGGCGTTGCTTGGGGTGCTGTCTCCAGCTGCCGGATCTCTTTCTAGTTGTGAAACTGCGACTGCAGACATAAACGACACCACGATGTCGGCAGACCTGACATACTACACAGAACAGCTACCGCCCTATAACTACATGGAGAACGGTACGCTGCAAGGTCTCTCTGTTGATCTCCTTGAAGCGATTACAGAGAAGATGGGAAAGAAGGTTACTCGGGAGGAGGTACACCTTGTCCCCTGGACCGAGGGATACCAGACCGTTCTCGCCCGGAATAATACCGTGCTCTTCACTACTGTAAGGATTCCCGAACGTGAGCAATCCTTCAAATGGGCCGGGCCCATCTATACATATACCAATGTCCTTTTTTCCCGTCCGGATCGAGGAATCATAATAGAGAACCCTGAAGATCTGAAGGGGTACCGGATCGGGGTAATTGTTGACGATATCGCGGTTCAGCAGTTGCTCGATGCTGGTGTGAATAAAAACCAGCTCGTGCAGGAGACAAATGCATCCGTTCTTATCGAAAAACTCGATAATGGCGAGATAGACCTGTGGGCTTATCCTGAAGCCGCGGGCAGGTACTTCACCGAACAGGTGACGGGAAACTCTTACTCTTTCAAGCTTGCCTATACATTACCGGATCTGGAGGGTTATTATGCCTTCAATAATAATGTTTCTGATTCGACGATTGCGTCTTTCCAGCAGACACTCGATACTCTCAAGCAGGAAAAAGATGCCGCGGGCATCAGCACGTATGAGCGGATCCTTGGGCAACACATTCCGTCGATCGGCCTTGCTCAGCTCAATTACCTGACCGAAGAGTGGGCCCCCTTCAACTACCAGGAGGACGGCAATGTCACCGGAATCTCTGTTGAGTTACTAGAGTCGATTTTCAAAAATATCGGCGTGAACCGCTCACGGGAAGATATCCGCATTGTTCCCCTTGCGGAAGGTTTCCAGATAGCACAGAACAACACCAGTACGGTGTTTTTCTCCATTGTTCGCACGCCCGAACGTGAGCCACTCTACAAGTGGGCAGGACCTTTTACTAAAGCCAGTTTCGTTCTCTATGCACCGATGAGCAGTAATATTACAATATCCTCTCCAGAGGATCTTAATAAGTATCGGATCGGTGCGGTACGATCCTCAATCGAAAATGATCTCCTCATCAGCCAGGGCGTGAATAAATCACGGATCATCAACGGCCAGACACCTGAAGATCTCCTCCAGATGCTGGATGATGGTCAGATCGACCTGTGGGCGACAGGGGATCTCGCCGGACGACATCAGATGCTACGGGCTGCAGTAGATCCTAACACCTATGAGATTGTGTATACTCTGAGCGAGAACGACTTCTACTATATCTTCAGTAAGGATGTCCCGGATACATTGGTCAGCGCTTTCCAGCAGGCTATCGAAATGGAGAGAAATCAGAAGGACGAGCAGGGAATCAGCGATTATGAACGCATTATCTACCGGAATCTTGGGGTCGGATGCGCCAGGCAGACATTCACTGATGACGCGGTTATGGAGCTTGTAAACACAACCGCTGCAGCAGTCGAGAAAAACGCATCAGATACGTTCCGGCGTATCAATGCAGGCGAAACGCCTTATCGAAACCCGGAGGATCCGGGCCTCTACGCTTTCGTGTACGATACGAGTATGACCATCGTTGCTCATGCAGACAACATTCAGCTTGTAGGCATGAACTTGAAGGGCAAGACAGATGTTACTGGTAAACCGTTCCACGACGAAATTTTAGAGGGGGCACTGAAGAATGGGACCGGCTGGGTGGATTACGCCTATATGCATCCAGTTCAGACAAACCTGTACTATAAGACCACCTACTACAGGTTAACCAACGGAAGCGATGGGAACTCCTACATTGTATGCAGTGGCAATTATAAGAGCTGTGAAAACAAATCAGAAGTGACACCGAGTTCCGCGCAGAAGCTGGTTAACAAGTCTACTAACACCACCAGCTCCACTAATAACTCCAGTAGGTCTCCTGAGGAGCTCGTGGCATTCGTTGAGAAAGCCTTCGAATATGCGCACGTACAAGGAAAGGAAGCTGTTCTTCAGGAATTCAACAATAAGACAGGTCAATTCGTTGATGGCGAACTCTATATCTTTGCATACGACACGAAAGGTACCACACTGGCTCTCCCCTTCCAGCCCGAAATTGTCGGGACGAACCGGTGGAATCTCACGGACGCTAACGGTACCGCGTATATCCAGGAATTAGTTGCCACAGCACAGTCTGGTGGAGGCTTTGTCCGGTATCTCTATGCAGACCCTGCGGAGAACTTCACAGTCAAACAAAAACTTAGCTACGTTATGATGGTAGATAATGACTGGATCATTGGGTCTGGCATTTATAATCCTCCGGAAAACTCATCGATCGTGAATGTGGGGACAGATCCACAGGTAAGAGAGGGCCTGAAATCCTTTGTCAGGGAGGCAATTTCGTATGCCAATACGAACGGAAAGGATGCCGCGATCACGGAGTTCAACGATCGGAACGGGACATTTGTTCGCGACAATCTTTATATTTATGCCTTAGATTATAACGGAACGGCCTTGGCTCTCCCTTATCAGCCCGAACTGATAGGAAAGGACCTCTCCGGGCTCCAGGATCCTTATGGGGTGAATTATACAAAAGTTAAAATCTTCCTGGCACAGCAGGGAGGAGGGTTTATCTTCTACCATTATTACAACCCCACCCGCAATATGACCCTTGAACCAAAGATGAGCTATGTTCAGAAAGTCGATGAGACCTGGTGGCTCGGTGCGGGGATCTACATCGAGGATCTGAACCAGACCTCCCAACCGAGTTAATCAGTAGGATCTGACCGTGAGCTAACTGCTGGGCTTGTTTCCCACTATAATGCCCTGTGTCATTTGTTTGTCAAGGGATTTTTTTTGCGAGCTTCGGGAAAGGATTAATAAATAGTCCTCTGTAAATTGCAAAGCTAAAATAAATAGCAGGAAGACTTTTTATGATCCCTGAAGCCTCTTATGATGTAATCGTTGTGGGCGCAGGCCCGGCAGGTTCTACATCTGCCCTGTATGCTGCAAAGAATGGCGCCTCTGTGCTGCTTCTTGATAAAAAAAGAGAAATCGGGAGTCCTATTCAGTGTGCCGGGTTTCTTCCCGATGCTTCGGAAGTCCAGGCCCTGCTCCGTGATGCCAGGCTTCCGGATACGCTGAAAAACTACCCTGATTCCTGCGTGCTGCAGCGAATTGATACTCAGCGCCTTATCACTCCAAACTGCAATATAAAAGAGTTTGCTGTCAGAGGCACAGTCCTTGACCGACGTAGGTATGACCAGTTCCTTGCCGAGCAGGCAGCAAGAGCAGGAGCCGAACTGATGATTAAAACCCGTGTAACGGAAATTGAGGGCACGACTATTGAAACTTCAGGGATTTTTGGAAAACATAAAATTAAAGCAAAAACTATCATAGGAGCTGACGGCCCTAATTCTCTGGTTGCGAAATCAAAAGGGCTTGTCCTTAAGCCCAAATCAAGGGAGACCTCGGTTGCTCTCGAATATCAGGTCAGGGATGTGGATATTGATTCTTCTGCTCTGGAAATGTATTTTGGAAAGGATTTTGTACCAGGTGGCTATGCGTGGATTTTTCCTGAGGGTAAGGACCGAGCAAACGTGGGAATCGGAATCCGAAGCGGGATGGCTCAGAAAGGGATCTCTGCAAAAGAATATCTGCACCGCTTTATTCGAGACCATCCGCTTGCAGGATCAAAATTGAAAAATAGCATAATCATGAACGTGATTGCAGGCATTATTCCTGTTAATGGCGCTCCAGAAAGAACCGCAACTGAAAACGCGCTGGTAGTAGGGGATGCAGCAGGCCAGATTTTTGCAACAAATGGAGGGGGAATTCCTCCTGCAATGATTGCAGGAAAAATAGCAGGAGAAACTGCAGCCGAATTTGCAGCCGGCAAATGCAAGCTTGAAGAATACGACCGACGCTGGCGAGCTCAATTTGGGTCTGCCCTTGAAACATCGGTCCAAGCAAGGCAACTCATGGATGGGATTATGAAATCCGATACTCTCATGAATGCAGCTTTCAAACTCATTTCCCCTGAGCAGATGAAAGTCATGCAATGCGGAAAACTTCCAGGGCCTGTAAGACTCGGGCTCCAGGCACTGAACCGGGGAAAGAAGTAATTGGTATGAAAAGAAGGGAAGAAGCAGCTAGTATGAAAATGGAAAAGAAATAATCTTACGAAAAAGGAAGCAAAAATTTCTTTCATCTGACAAAAGGCAAATCAGCGACAAGAGGGAAGGCAGGAATTAAAGGATTTAAGACTTCATTTTCCATCTTATGCTTCTTTTTTTTCCGCAGCTATTTCTTCTCCCTTCCCTCCGGTTTTTGCTTCGGATGCCTTTATCTTTCTTAGTTCAGTTTCTGCATCTTCTTTATTGTACCTTGCCTCCGGGTAGTCAGGCCTTATTTCAAGCGCTTTATCAAAGGAGGCAATAGCTTCTTCGTATCGCTTCAGGATAACGAACTCAAGTCCTCTGAGGTTCCAGGCGCCTGCGAAATCAGGTTTCAGCTTTAGAACCTTATCGAAATACTCAATCTTTTTTTCAGGATCATTTTCTCTGACCGCTAGTGCATACCATTCTTCTGCGGTTTTGCCTTCGACTTTCTTTTTGAATAAGCTATCGAGAAATCCCAATGGCATCACTTCCCGTTTAGAAGATTGGTCTGATAGGTAGAAATAGATAATTATTCATTTTGATGATTATTCTCCTGACCAGAGCAACGAAAAAAAGAAATTCTGAAATAGAATAAAAATAAAAAGTTTTTAATTTTTAAAAAAGAAAGAAATTTGGAAATTCACTCTGAAAGTAACTGTGTTTCGTTGAGCAAGCTTCCAAAGTCAGAGGTTATTGTCAGTTTGGTAACATCTCCTGAAGTAGTTACGTTATAGGTTACTCCGCGTTCGGTGGAATTTGCCTGCAGAGTTTGAATTCTTTCCGTGAATTCAGATTCTAGATTAAGGTAAAGGGACGTCTGCCTGTAACTACCATCATCCAGCTTTTTAATTTCTGTGTAGATCTGATCAGCAGGGATATCGGTGAGATTTGTTTTTGTAATTACTTCCTGATAGATACTTCCTTCCGGATTCGCCTGGCTCAGGAGACTATTATATTCAGTTGTTGAAGTTATATTCCCTCCCAGTACATCAATCACATCTACGATGGTCTGGCGAGGACCAAGGATTACAGGGCTTCCAACTACATTCCAAACGTCATGGGTATTATTTGTCCTTGCAAGGAGATAATAATCGTTGTATGGGATTGTACCCCAAGGCATGAGGATTTTCTGTTCTGGAATCTGGTGAAGTTCAAACCCACTTCCGTCAGCGTAACCTGCCCCGTAGCGCTTTGTTACATCTGCTCCATATAGGGTGTCCATTGTTTTTACGTTCCCAAAAATTTTTTCAAATGGAGTACCTGTTGTTTTCTGCAGGTCTACATACGTTGCACTTATTACTCCTTCAGGGGACATTTTCAATCCATCGGCAACGGAGTTGAATTTGTGGTTAACCTGTTTGCCAGGAATTTGAGAAAAAGAGATTATAAGATTTTCCTCCCCGTTTCCAGATGAGGGGTCATCATTACTATTTTTATTTGAGTCACCTGAAAAATAAACCATACAGGCTGACAGAAGCATTGTAAATGCCAAAAAAACAGCCAGTATTTTCTGGTTTTTTGTTGCTGGGTCCTTTCGTTTCATCAATGAAACCTCAAAACATAAAGTTAATTTTTCTGAAAGTAGAGATCATGCACCTGATATCTAGAGATATTGGCTATAATATATTGGCATGAGATATTGAATTAAAATGTTTTCTAATTTTTCTTCTAGACTTGATCTGGGTTTCAGACAGGTAATTGGGTTTAGCTGAAGTCTCTTGTTCTGAGTCTGTTGCCTTTTTCACTCAAGGGTGAGGATCTTAAGCATATTTGTGCCCCCAGGTTTTCCTAAAGAAGGACCCTGGGTAAAAATAACAACTTCCCCACTTTTTACAAATCCTAGTTCTTTAGCTTTTTCCGTAGCTTTTTTCTCCCAGCCTTCTTTTGTTTCTTTTACATTAACGGGATAAACGCCATAGGATAAAGAGAGAAAGTCGCAGGTTCTCGGGACGCGGCTGAATGCAAGAATCCAGGTTTCAGGCTTAAAGCGTGAAATTCTGCGGGGAGTCGCTCCACTTCTTGTAGGAGTCAGTACGGCGGCAACCGGCAATTTTTGCAGGGCTTCATGCACCTGGAGGGTTATTACCTCGTCTATTGACATTTCCCTTGCCATTATACCCTTGATTATTGTGTCAAGGCCCCATTTTGTCTTGGAACGCCAGTTTTCTGTTGCTTTTGCAATTTTCGCCATAATCTCAACAGCTTCTACAGGATAATTGCCAACTGCCGTTTCTTCCGAAAGCATGACTGCATCTGTTCCATCAAGAATAGCATTTGCAACATCGGTAGCCTCTGCGCGGGTAGGCCTTATATTATTAGTCATTGAAGCCAGCATGTGAGTGGCTGTAATTACCGGAATTCCAAGAAGCTTTGCACTCTGGATAATTTCTTTTTGTACTGAGGGAACTTCCTGGATAGGAATCTCGACTCCTAGGTCTCCTCTGGCAACCATGAGACCATCGGTTTCTTTCAGAATCTCATGAATGTTCTCTACAGCTTGCCTGCGCTCGATTTTAGCAACAATGTGTATAGATTTTCCTCTAGCTGCAGCAAAATTCCGGACCTTGTGAATGTCCTCAGCACTTTCTATAAAAGAAATACTGAAAATGTCAATTTCCTTACTCAGGGCAAACTCAAGGATCTTAAAATCCTTCTCAGTCACAGGATCAAGGAATATTTTTGCCCCAGGAAGATTCAGTCCTTTATGAGAATAAAGCTCTCCTCCTATAAGAACCTCGCAAAGCACATCATTTCCCGAGATTTCCAGGCAGCGGAGCTGGATAAATCCATCACTTAAATAAATAAGGCTCCCTGGAACCACGCTTTCCGGAAGCTGTTTGTAGCTCACTGGAATACGCTTTTCATTTCCAAGTTCCTCGTCAACCGTAAGGGTAACAAAGTTTCCTTTATGGAGCATGATAGGTTCTTTTTCCAGTTTGCCTATGCGAATCTTCGGGCCTGGTAGGTCAGCAAGGATTGCGACGGTTCTATTAAGCTCAGCTGCAACCTTTCGCACTCTTCGGATTACTTCGCTATGGCTTTCGAAGTTTCCGTGAGAGAAATTGATCCTTGCAACATTCATGCCGGTAAGCATAAGTTTCCTGATCATTTCCTCGGAAGAGGAAGCCGGGCCTATGGTACAAACAATCTTTGTCTTATGGTCCGGAATTTGCATATTTACACAGCCTTTATTCCCAACTTCTGGTTAATATATTGTTGTCTATTTAATCAGGTCTCTACAGTTCTTTTTAATTACCCTTGTATATCTTAAGGGCATCTTCAATGCTTGCGTCTTCAACAGTTATTGCATAGACAGCATCGCACATGCGGACAGCTTCGTCCAGAGGCTTCTGGTGAATATTTCTTCCCGTTGCATTTCCTTGCGCTCCAGAGATGTGGATCTGGTCATAGAGCTTTTTCAGGAAGGTTTCGACCCCGTCACTACTACCGCCTGCGCAAACTACTTTGGTACGCCCTGCAGCTTTGATAGCTTCCTTGAAAATCTCAGAAGATTCTGCTCCTTCCTTCTTCGGATAATTGACCTTTACAAAGTCCGTGCCAAGGCAAGCTCCAACTCCTGTTGCTCCTGCAATAAGATGTGGATCCTTTTCGTCCTTTACTGCGGTTCCACGCGGATAAATCCAGAGTACGGCCAACATGCCATGCTGGTGGGCATCGTAAATCACTTGAGCCGCTTGAACAAGCATTTCGGCTTCGAACTCGCTGCCAAGATAAACCGTATATCCTATGCCAAGAATCTTAAGCCCGCTGTTTTCCTTAAACTCAACAACTTGGTCAATATCATACCAGAGATTGCTAAATGGATCAGCCTGAGCTGTTTTAACAAGGTTTGTTTTTGAGTTTATTTTTACGAGGTATGGCACGTCTCTGTAGTCCATGCCGTAGCGGGCGATAAGCCCAAGCTGGGTTGCAAAAACTCCAATTTTTGCCTTAGAGGCTATTCTGAAAAGGTGTTCTGGATCAGCATCATCCTCTGGCACTCCCTCCCCGTAAAAGTCGTCGTTAAGATGCTCTACTTTCTGATCACCTGCGAAAAGCATTAGTCTGCCGGTTTCCCGGGTTATTTCCATATAATTATTAACGTACGTTTCATGCATCGCTTTTGGGACGTCTAGAGGTACAATCACGTCCTCTTTTTTAATTGAAATCATATGTATAAACCTCAGTTTTATTTGATGATAATTAGTTGGATGGTAATTAATACTGTGGATTCGTATTTATCTATAATCCTTCTTAATATCTTATTCTTCTTTGAACATTTATATTTTTTCCATGAAGTTTTGGCAGGTCTATTTGAAAACTAAATCTGTTAATACTCATCTGAACCTTTTGGCTATCCAATTATGAATATAAAAAATTTTATTGGACTAAAAATTTGTATGTTCAAAATTTCAAAATTTGATCTATAGATAGGTTCAGATAATATGAATTCTAAAGAGTTTAAATTATATTATCTGATTATGAATATAATTAGATCTTGAGATATTCAGATAAAAATACGCTCTAAAACTCTTTTTCAATGAATAATGGACAAAGAAGATAATAAGTAAAGATACCCCGAAGATAAATATTTACACAGAGAATTTAAAATAAAAATTACGCCGCTTGCAGGGCTCGAACCTACGACATTCTGGTTAACAGCCAGACACTCTACCAACTGAGTTAAAGCGGCTTTCTGATAGGAAAGTTATTATGTTTCACCTTCAGGTGTTCTTATACAAGAAATCCTTAGGATATAAAGTTTATGGGCCTGACCGGATTTGAACCGGTGACCGCTCGGTTATGAGCCGAGCGCTCTAACCTGACTGAGCTACAGGCCCTCATTGTTTTATGACGTTATTATATCTTTAAGTACGCCTTTAATAATAACATTTTTGCATATGCGTTTTGTCTTGGAAAGAGTAGTATAAAAAATACAAAATTTACGCCGCTTGCAGGGCTCGAACCTACGACATTCTGGTTAACAGCCAGACACTCTACCAACTGAGTTAAAGCGGCTCACGTTATCGGATGTGCCCTTTTTGCCCACCCTATCGCGAACACTCCTAAAGCGATAATCATATTTATATATTTCGCTTGGAACTGTTTTAATAACTATATATGAATGGGAGAATCTGGTGATCCAGATATTCGCGTTTCTGGTGTATAATGTGCTTTTCAATTTTTTATAGCGTTCTAATAGGAAGCATCCCATCTTATCAGAAGGTAAAAAGCTGTCTTCTGATCTTATGAAATAATTTCATTTCTAGCCAAAATTTATATCCTTTTAGGAATAATATATTTGATTAGCTTGTTGTAACAGTAGTATGCAGCGAGGTCGGATTGGTCTGATTCTTAAGCAATATCGTTAGCTTAAAATGCCCTTATCTAAGGTTCCTATCCGAGTGATTAATGTTATTTCCAATTAAAGATCAAAAATGGTTTTTAATGTAACTTCAAGGTTTAGGACCAGGTGTTTTCGTACTGGTGGGAATCCTTTAGGTCCTTATGGTGTTAGGGTACTTATCGGCTTCCTGGACTCTTGACCACCTGAATCTTGCAGCTTTAAAAATGGAAATCCAAGGGGGTTTAATTTACGAAACGTCTAAAAATATGTCCAAAATGCCATGCTAGACTGAAAGTGAGTTCAGATGGAGAGACCCAGTACTGTAGCATTTGTAAGTACTGGACAAAAGTGGGTACTGCTAGGCTTGATTCGATTATGATTTATGAGTGAGGACTCTGCATGGGAAACACAAATGTTTCTATATTTTGTAATATATGCCAAACGAAGTTAAAACGCCAGGTTCTGGGCTCTAATATCTTCTACTACTGTCGGAACTGTGGATGTGTGAGTTCGGAAACATATTTATCTGGGGGAGTAAACGTTCTTCACGTCCAGAATCCGACATCTCTATAAGCAGACTATCTTTACTTTTAATCTTATGAAAACACCCAAGTTGCTTAACTGGGACCTAGCCTAAAAAAAAGGATTTTAATTTTTAAAAAGTTAAGGAAATTAACTTCTAAAAAGTCTTAATAGTTTTCGAATTTTCCTCTTAATTTATTTATTATATTCTTATCTTTTTTGTTTCTGAAGAGCAGCCACAAAGCTTCCTTGGTTGAGAGTTCTATAGATTGAGAGTTCCATGATTTCTTTAGACCCTTATTGCTAGAAGACGCACTTAGTCTGCCCCAAAACTCCTTTTGTTAATTATTAAGACTTGTAAAGTTGCTTGAAAAATACATTTCTAGAGCGATTTTCATATTCAGAATCAAGATGAGTTATTCAAAGTTCAATAGAAGAAAAAGGGAAATTTTGAGTTTTGGGATTGGTTTATTAATAAATAAAGAAAAGATTTGATTTAATGAGTATTTCTTTACAAAACCAATCAAGAAATAGAGTTTTTCAGTCTCCTGCTTTGAGCAGTTTGCATACGTTTTCTACTTCGGTTCTAAACTCGTCCTGGGTGATTCCGTAAAGGCCTGCTAAGTACATAGCGCCACCGGCACCTGCTCCTTCTTTTATTGTGCCTGCCTCATATCTGTGAAGCCCTTTAAGTTCGGACTTCCCAAATCCTGGGTCTGCAATATAAACTACAGGTATACCAAGACTTCTGGTAAGCTCGGTAAAGTTTGCAGATTTATCTTCCACAACATACCGGGTAGTGGCAATTGCCATCTTTTCTGTATTAAGACCCAGGTGTTTAATTACGGCGTAGACTGCTGCCATCTGAGTCCCTCCAGCAAGGACGACACTGACATCGGCGTCCTGGAAGCCTGCAACAAGACCTACAACAGCAGGCATCATTGGGTCTCCCATACAGGCAATAGCTTTCATGGGATCATCCTTCAGGCAGCCAAAGGTCAAGCCTGATGCTTTCATGCCTTCTTCAACAACCCGTCTCTTTAGTTCAAGAGGATTTTCATCAGCACTGCTGCTGACGTTTCCGTTATATCCCAATGCCATTAAAACTCCCATCGCCGTTGTTGTGCCGCCGGGAATACTCTCTCCGATAATTACCTGATCTACCTGGTTTCTTAGTCTTCTGGCGAGGAATTTTGCTCGCTCATAGATTCCCTGTACATCCCTGACCGCAATTGGTTCTCTAATGTCTTCTCCTGGTTTAGCCTTTAGGTCGATACACGGGACCTCTGGAGTTACAATTAAGCCAGAATTTATGAAATGATATGGGGCGTCCGTAAGCTTCAATGCCGAACGGGTAATAATTGCAGGAGTAGGGGTATCGTAAGGAGGAGTCATGGGGAGAACGGGCACACTGATAATATCTCCTGTTTCCATGAGTTCTGCATCTCCTGCAGGTGTATAATCCGTAAGTTCTGCTGTTTTTCCAGCGGCTGAGAGCTTCGGGATATGTGCGGTTTTAGTATTGGAAAGTACGCACAAAAACATCGGTCTTCTGGGTTTTTTAGTTACTTCCGGTTCTATCCAGGCCATATGGTATCTCCTTCATTCAAGCGTTGCTACAACCTCTGGGCCGCAACCGTTGGGCCACAACCGTTGCGCCGGTTGATCACGCCGATAGGGTTTGGGGATAAGGCTTTTAAATCCAAACGTTACATCGTTTTTGATCAAACTTTTTTTGAAAAAGTTTGCGGTTGATCACGCCGTTACGCTGTTGTTAGGTGTTTTTGATCAAACTTTTTTTGAAAAAGTTTGCGGTTGATCACGCCGCCAAGACGTTTTCGGTTTTAACCAAACTTTTTTCAAAAAAGTTGATTCTTTCCGAAATCTAATGTGAATTCTTCGACTTACTATTTAATATTTATCCACAAACAAATATAATTTAGTAATACTCAAATTAAGTTTGCTTTATTTCTTTTCTTTTTCGGATTCAGGCATTTAATCTTAGCTTAGATTCTATTAAAGATAAGTTGAATTAATTTTCTGATATAATTATGTCCATAATATTTTGTTTTTAGATTCACTCATGTAAATAGTAAAGACAACCTATCCAGAATTTAAGTTAGGTATAAGATAACTTTAGAAGAATTAAAAAAGATATATGAAAGCCGAACTAGGTTATAGTATTCGGCTCTCTGGGCTATGCCAAAAAGTTTTTGTGTCAGTATGTTCTTGCCACATACACACGGGTTTCAGTTTCTCCTCCGCAGACTGGGCATTTTTCTTTCCGGTCCCTTTTCTGCTCCAGAGGGATTCCAAGGATTCCTGCACCTATTTGCTCTTCCATAACAAGCCCACATTCCTTGTTTCCGCACCAGGGAATTGTTGCAACACCCTTCTGGATTTTTTCCTTTACTTCTTCAAGTCCTTCACATTCAAAAATGCGGCTTTCAAGCTCGGTTTTTGCCTTTTGATATAGGTTTTGGTGGATTGCCTTAAACCTTGAACTCACACCGGCTTCGATCTCAGGGAGTGGAATCTGTTCTTTTTCCCCTGTATCCCTTCTGACAGCTACAGCAACATTATTTTGCAGGTCTCTGGGCCCGATCTCGAGCCTAAGGGGTACCCCTTTCATTTCCCATTTGTAGTACTTTGCTCCAGGGCGGAGGTCACTTGCATCAATCTCGGCTCGTATGCCCATTTTTTTCAGGCGTTCCTGGACATCCTTGCAGGCTGTAAGTACCTCTTCTGCTCCTTTCTTAAAGATAATTGGAATAATGACAACCTGGACAGGTGCAATTTCTGGAGGCAAAATCAACCCTTTGTCGTCTCCGTGGATGGAAATTGTGGCTGCAATCGATCTCTCTGAAATCCCGTAACAGGTCTGGTGGGCATAATGCTGCTCTCCGTCAGGAGCTTCATACTTAATGTCAAAGGTTTTTGCAAAGTTATCTCCCAGATGGTGAACCGTACCTATCTGAAGGGTCTTTCCGTCAGGCATAACGGCATCAAGAGCATCGGTATAATCTGCGCCCGGAAATTTATCCCAGTCAGGCCTTCTTGACCTGAGCACAGGGACTCCAAGCCTGCGGTATATCTCGGTATAGAGTCTGACAGCTTCCTTAACCTGAGCTTCTGCATCTTTCCAGGTAGCGTGTACGGTATGAGCTTCTTTAAAGGAAGTAATCTCCCTGAGTCTTATCAAGGGGCGAGTGTGCTTTGTCTCATAACGGAATGTGTTGACTATCTGGTAGAATTTTAGAGGGAGGTCTGCATGGGACCTGACCCACATTTTATACATTGGGTAAATGGCAGTCTCACTTGTTGGGCGAAGGGCCAGCGGAATGTCAAGCTCGTCTCTTCCTCCGTGGGTTACCCAGTACACTTCATCTTCAAAGCCTTTTATGTGTTCGGCTTCTTTCATAAACTCATTTTCGGGAATAAGCAGCGGAAAGAGTGTTTCCTGGTGCCCGCTATTGTCTAGGATTTCCCTTATAATATTATAAGTAATCCTGCGGATTGCAAAACCGAAGGGATACCAGACATAGAGCCCTTTCACAGGATAGCGGACGTCCATTATTTCGGCCATCCACAGGAGTTCGTTGTACCATTCGCTGAATTCCTCTTTTGGAGGGAGTGCTGCTTCTTTTTCGCTTTCTGCCATACCTTCACCGTATTAATGCAATCTGGAATAATCTTAATCTTCAATTAGTCAAATAAATGTTAAATTTAATAGATAAACTCTTAAATTAGTTGAATATTAGTTGAATGTTAGTTGAATAACTTTTAGGTTACGTAATGATCTTCAGGTTGTGGAATAATTTCTTAGGTTGTATGATTTTTGAATTTATGAGATAATTCTTAAACTAACTAGCTGAAGTTTTAATTAATCTAATTTTTAGAGTCATGACTTCGGCCCCCACATCTTGAGATATGCAGCATTCTGATGTGAAATTGCCTGCATAGCCTGCAATATGTCTGCCTTTATTGGAATAAAAGTAAATAACTATATTGGAAGTGCCCCCGGAATCTGTCAGGCTATGAAAAATCGGAAAAAGAGTTAATTCCCTCCGAGGGGCTGAACATTATCTGAAACATCGTGCACTAGTTCGGTTTTGTCAACATCGAAAACAATCATGCCGGTATTGAGTTTCTCGGCTTCTTCTTTGGAGAGCTTGATAGCTTTCGCTTTCTTAGAAATGATTGCACTATTTCCAAGAGGATCTTCGACTATGACTGTAATTTTCTTCTTTCCTTCAATTACTTCTTCGAGCATACACAGGAGTTCCTGGCTGCGGGATAACTTCTCTTCATCTTCCTGTACCCACTTGCTCGCGGTCATAAGGACATCCCGAACCCTATGTAGCACACCTTCAATATTCGTAATGTATGACTCCGAAACTGAGCCCGGTTCAATGGCAACTCCCATTCCCGGGATGCGAATTGTTCCTGAGGTTGAACGAATGACCCTTGCATTCAGGTCTTCAAGAGTTTCAACTGGCATCTCATAGCGCATGGGCTCCTTACTCGAGAGAATCATGGTATCCACAAAACGGAAACTGCACTGGCATCTTGCACTAATGTGCATGATCTCCCCGAAATAGGGAATATTGTCTCTCTGCCAGTTCATAACCAGCTCTCTCTGGCACAGAGGGCAGCAGATTCTCGTTTCAAACTTTTCCTGTTTTAAATAATCTTGATTCAATATTTTCCACCAGTGAGTTTGGACCTGTCGATTTTAATACCAGTTGGAGTTACGATAACGGTACTTCCTTTGACACCTGCGATATCTCCATGTACATCGATAACAACATCTTTTAGCTCTTTTAATATCCTATCTCTCAGCAGGTCATCGCCTCTAATGTTTGAAATATCTACTATTAGGATATTTCCATTATAAATCTCCTGCTTGAGCTGGGATACCTGATTAATGTTCGAGACTTCTGCGATCTTTACATAGGTTTCTGCAGGTTCGTCTTCGAGAACTTCCTCGTATTTGCTAAGATCAATTTCAGTGTAATCCTCGGGGCTGGTTGAAGTCTTTGTACTGCTGCCAAGGAGTTTGTCTATGAAATTTGCCATGTTGTGCACACCTTTTATATTTTTTAAAGATTCGAATCGCATTGTCCTATATTGAAATCTATATTAATTAATTTTGCTATTATAAAGCTGGTCCTGATTTTCTTTTTGCTTCAGGAGGGTTTCGTCCCCTGCCCACAGGTCTCGTTTAATAAAAAACATATATTATTTTATGGGAGCTTTTATAATTCCATATTCCAGAGTTTGTCTCCTACATGGGTTATTGATTTTATGGCTTTACCTGATGTAGCTTCTACCATTTCAGGCCCTATCATAAGGGCTTTCCCGATTGCAAGAGGTTTTCGATGAGTTTCCTCTACTATGATTACAAAATCTCCTTCTTTTATCTCGGGATCAGCAGCCACAATCCCCGGAGCCATTATATCTGCGCCCTTTGAAACAAAACGGATAGCTCCTTTATCCACGGTTACAACACGCTTTTGAAGTTCCATCTCAAGAGCTCCACGCACGGTAGGAAAAAGACGTCCTTCAATTTCGAAAAGCAAAGGTTTACCGTCCACAAGGATAAGGGAGTATTCCTCAAGAGCGATTTTTTCCAGGGGTTTGTCTTCTAGCCCTGACATTTCTTCGCCGAAAGTGGATATAAGGTCTTTCAACATTTTGTTCTTGACACTCTTCCTCAGCTGGACTCTTGACTTCACTTTCAATTGATCACCGAATTTCAAATGTTGTATGTTATTCATAGCATAGGGGGTTTGTGCCTTTTAAAGCTTATGTGAAGCTCTGGGATTTCCTGAAATAGATTTCTACTATACTTTTGCATTTTTATTGAGAGTGTTTTACTCAAGAATTACTTTGGATATTCTTACTCAAGTTTTACAAATAATATTGTAAGCAGCACAAAGGCACTTCCAAAAAATAAGGTCTCATATCCTAAAAGTTCCAGGAAAAAGCTTCCAAGAATGGGACCCAGACCGAGTCCTGCATAAATTCCGGTATTGAAAAGTCCCATTGAAAAACCGCTGGAATTGATTCTGGAAACAGTCATGATAAGTCCTACCATTGCAGCTCCTCCCCCTGCTCCTATCAGGAAAAAAGCCAGTAAAGGCAGCTTTACTGAGAAAAAGATACCTGCTGCTGCAAGGGTTATTCCTATTCTTACTGTGTTTTTGGAATTTATACTTGTCCTGCCTGCAATCAGAGAACTCAGCATTGCAGCCAGATAAGAAGCTGAAATTGCCATCCCAAGTTCAGGTTTTGTCAGGAAGTCAGCACTGTAATTCGGATAGTTCGCAGTTAACAGGCCTGTAGTCCCGTAAAGAATCACCGAAGTTCCCCATATCTTTCCTAAATCGGTTTCAAACAGGCTTTTTCTAGCTTTTTCTAGGTATTTTTTTAGTTCGAAAAATAAAGAGGCCTCCGGCTGCCTTCTTACAGAACTTTTGCATTGTAGTAAGGACTTCTTTTTTCTGTCCTGGGAAAGCAGTTTTCCGGCTTCCGACAAAAGAAGAATGCAGGAAAGCACTGCCAGGAAAGTGAAGCTGACTATTGCGGTTTTGATTCCAAATCCGGCGAGTATTCCTGAAAAGAAAACACCTGCAGCCAGCCCGGCATTTAGCAGGAAGTTAAATTCTCCAAGGCTTTGCCGGCTGTCCTCCCATTCTGCAAGTATGGAGAATGCTGCAGGAAAAAAAGCCCCGCAGCCCACTCCTTCTAGGAATCGGGCTACTCCAAGAACCCACAGGCTGTCCGAAAATACGATAAAAACGCCCGAAAAGGCGGTAAGTAGCATTCCAAATCTTATTACTTTCAGGTTTCCGATCCTATCTGCCAGGATTCCAAGGGGCACAAGGGCAAGAAAAGCCCCCATAAAATATCCGGAAAAGATAAGACTTGAAATCGCAGAACTTCCGCTATCTCCTCCAGCAAGTTCTGGAAGAACTGGGATTACTGCGTTTGAGAGTCCCTGGAGCGCAAAAACTGAAGAATAGAGTGCGAGTTTTTTGAGGTTCATAGGCTTTTTAGTTTTATGTGTTTAGCCGTATATTGATTTTATACTCAATGTTTTCCTTCTCTGGTTTCCAAAAACTGCTCTTATTTTAAAAATTTTTATTTCTAAATATTACTCCCATTTTTAAAAATATTCCTGAATTTTTCTTGGGGTAATATTTTATGCGATATCCTTTGCTATTCTATCAAAGGTTTATATTCCTATTAGCTGAGAGATCTTTCAATATAAGGGCACCTGCCAGGATACAGCCATTTGCTATAAACATTTTTTCAAAACTCAATAAATCTGTAAAGAATCCTGCAATAATTGGGGCAAGAGAAAGTCCTGCATAGATAGTCGTGTTAAAAAGTCCCATTACAAGTCCTCTATCGGCATTCATTCTGGCAACAGCAAGAGCAAGACCTACGGTTGCGACCCCTGACCCTCCGCCAAGGCTTGAGAACCCAAGCAAAGGATATTTTATTGCAGAAAGGGCTCCAAGGGCGGAAAATCCTATTCCAATTCTAATTAATGCTTTTTCCTTTACTTTAAAACGTCCTGCAAGAAGAGAAGTAATCATCGCACAGACATAAAGGCTGGAAATTGAGATCCCAAGCTCGGCTTTCGTTATAATGCCCAGGCTGTAGTCTGGATAGTAGGCTACAAGTACTCCTATAGCTCCATTGAGCAGGAAGGCACTGAGCCATAGGCCGGAATTTTCACGGCTCAGAAGTACTTTAATCTCTCTATAAGGCATTCTGAAAAGGTCAGAGTTCTGCAATGAGTCGGATTTGTTTGTGCTTTCAAGGTTAACTCTTTGTCGGTGTTTTGAAAACAGGTAAACAGTTAAAAGAGAGGTCATAGCTGTAAAAATAAGGATTGCTCCTTTCAGGTAAATCTCTGCCAGCAACCCTGAGAGAAAGGCGCCTGTTGCCAGTCCTGCATTTAAAAGAAAAGTAAGTTTTCCTATATAGCGCCCAGGATTCCTAAATTTTGATAGTATGGCAAAGGCAGCCGGTAAAAAAGCTCCACAAGCAGAGCCTTCTATAAACCTTGAAATCAAAAGAATCCAAAGGTTTTCAGAGAGCAGAATAATCAACCCTGAAATGGCTGTCAAAATGATACCTAATTCTATAAACTTTAAATTCCCAAACCTGTCTGCCAGAATTCCAAAAGGAAGCATTGTTCCAAGAGCTCCGAAGAAGTAGGCGGAAAATAGCAGACTTGAGGCGAACGCTCCAGAGGAACTAAGGCTCAGGTCTGCAAGCTCGGGAAGGATAGGAATAACAGCATTGGAGAGCCCCATAATTGTAAAAGCTGCTCCATAAATCAAAAGCCTGTCAGGGTTCATAGCACTAAAAACCTTTAATTTAGTATATAATTTCTTATTGCAGCAGTTTTCTGGGATTTACATCTTGGTCTTAAGTCACTCATGAGACTTTTGAGATCTTTAAGACTTCTTCAACTGTTTTTAGGATTTCTGTCTGTCATATATAAGAGTATTCTGAGGTTAAGTCTGGTTGCTAAATTTAGTCACTAAGATCTCACTGCTATGTAATATGACGCTTATTATAATAAGCTGGATAGAATGCATAGCTATTTATATAATTAGTTTGAATAGGGGTTAATGTGAGTAATGTGAGCGGGAAACTTTTTTCACATACCATACCCCCCACTCCCCATATGACCCCCCACTCCCCAACCCGCTCACACTACTTCTACTAACAATCAAACTCTTTTTTTACTTTTTTAATCTTTTAGTTCACAATCTCTTAGAATTTTAGTTCTATTTCTTTATCTTCTCAGTCTCTTTTTTGCCTCACTGCTGATGAGAAAAAGGGTCAGAAGGTCGCTTATCCCTATACAAATTTGTTTTTGCTGGAGCTAGTTTTTTAGAATCAACTCTTTGCCCATGGAAAATTAATAGATTCATGCTGTTTTAAACTTAGGGTAATGGTTTAAAAATAGGAAAATAAATAAATAAATAAATAAATAAATAAATAAATAAATAAATAAATAAATAAA
>ENA-UOOI01000256-UOOI01000256.1-fermentation-metagenome-genome-assembly--contig:-NODE-256-length-68925-cov-3.958255_pt1 | contig 68925 bp, 45 predicted proteins | sample MGYA00245779_ERZ724027 | MGnify/ENA primary metagenome ERZ724027 (study PRJEB28704, sample SAMN03018318) | fermentation metagenome | biome: anthropogenic terrestrial biome; feature: soil; material...
AAATTGCCATCGGAATCAAAACTGATTCCACGCGGTTGGTTAAATTGGGCAATCGGCAAAGGACCGTCACGATGTGCACCATTGGTAGCGCCGGAAAGTTTTTGAAACGAAGCAAGGCGAACACCATCACTGCCGACTGTACTATCGGTAACATCCACTTTACATATACTATTGGAAACATCTCCTGCTCCGCTTGAATATGCGATCCACAACTCATTTTTATTGATCGGATGCATAGCTAATCCATAGGCAATTCCACTAGGGGTCATTCCTACAATGGTAGCCTTCCATGTTGTCGGATCTATCCGCACTAATTGTCCATCATTGTAGCGGGTATAATAGTTTCCGTCGGCTTCGCTCAAAAGACAGTGGTAATGTATATTACCGGGTAAATCATACTCCTTATTGGTAGCAGTATTTAAACCTCGATCCCATTCTTTAATAAAATAAAGCTTTGGAATCCAACCCGTTCTGGGATCCATAAAGCAAAAACGGTCACGCTCAGCTTCCGAACCCGTTTGTAATATATTTGTGAGAGGATTGGCGATAGGAGGACAACGATGGTTGTAGCCCTGCGCACCGGTAGCAACGACCGTGGCGCTATTTTCAGCCACATTTAACCTTAACAGATTGTCATTAGCTAAGGATACGAAAATATTGAAATCTTTATCAATTCCAATATAAACAGGAGTCAATTGAATCTTATCTAATCCCACACTATAGTCAGGATTCTCTCCGGCATCATTTCCATTACCCGCAACGGTGGTAACAGAAGCTGCAACTTTGTAGAGGAAATGATCGGAATATTCTTTCCGCTGATCTCCCACCTCCACACTCAAAATACAGGTATCACCCGGGAGACGGGGTACCAATGCAAGTATACGCGTTCCGATGGAACCAATCACCGCAGCTTCCTTTGCATTGAAGAAAACTTTAATTTTGGAAGGATCCGTTCCGAAATTATCTCCATCCAATAATACCATCTCAGAGATCCGCCCTGAATCCGGCATAAATGATGTAAGCACCATCGGCTTATTCGGATCGTGCGCCTTACCACCGGTTTCTTCTTCTCCTTTACAGGAACTAAGAAAAAACAATGCCACAACCATACAGAATAGGAACGCAATATTCATATCTTTTTTCAAGTTTAACCCTGAAAAAAAATGAATAATTGGCTCAACATGTGTCGAAACATAATTTTGATTGTTTTTCATATTTAATCTATTTAGAAATAAATTTTTTTATTAATATTCTATTGTATATTTACTTTTTTATTCTCACTGAACAACCAAACAAACCCAATCAGGATGACAACAGCCATCACAAAGGGTACGGTCCATACAGAAACCCAGTTGTATGTACCCTGCACAGTAGTATGCTGATGCACTACGTTTCCGGCAACCAACGTCCCCAGATATTTACCTACTCCGTAGGTGGCAAAAGCAATCAGTCCCTGCGCCGAATTCCGTAATGACGAAGGCGCTTTTTCATCTACAAACAGTTGTCCCGAAACAAAGAAGAAAGTAAAACAGAATCCATGGAGCGGTAATACGGCATAGATGAATCCGGTCTGCCCCGTATGCGCTCCCAGTGCAAAGAATCCGTACATCAGCACCCAGGCCGTAATAGCGGCTACAATACTTCCTTTGTAACGCAACTTAAGGAACATCAGGGGAAAAGCAAAAAGGAAGATCACTTCGGCAACCTGCCCCATGCTCATGGCTGCAGCAGCGTTATTGATCCCTACATTGACGATGAAAAGGTTGGTAAAAGAATCATAGAAAGCAAGCGGAATACAGGTTAGTGCCGAGAACACCAGCAGTACCAAAAACGATTTCTCTTTGGTTAGTTTAAAGGCATCGAATCCGAGTATTTGCCCAACAGTCAGCTTATCTGCACGCTTTTCAGGCGCTTTGTAGGGAAGTAAAAAAGCGTATAACCCGGCGAGGAAAGAAATACCGGCAGCGATTACAAAAGGGGTTGCCAGTGGCTCTAAATTCATTGAACTGATCAACAAACCGGCAATAATCCACCCGAACGAGCCGAATAACCGGATGCGTGAGAATTCTTTCGACGGCTCAGGCAGGTTGTCAAAAGAGATAGAGTTGCATAACGACATGGTCGGCATAAAACAAATCGTATACAGCAACAATACAGGAAAGAATAATGAAAACTGAGTAATTCGCGTCAACCAGAATAATAATACCGCCCCCATAATATTTAAAAACGCTAATACCCTGTTGGCTGAGAAGAACCGGTCGGCTATCATGCCTACGATCACAGGAGATATAATGGCTGCTATGGCTGCCGTACTATATGCCAACCCGATTTGAACCCCTGTAAAATGGAGTGTTTGTCCCAGATAAGTACCCATGGTTACATACCATGATCCCTGAATAAAAAACTGAAAGAACATCATCAGGGATAGTTGTGTTTTTTTGTTTTTGTTTCCCATTATTTAATCTTTATACATTCATTTGTTTATTATAAATTTAAAACCTCCTCTTACACCGGACCATTGATAAAAAACAAAAAATATTCCCTAACAGCACATTAGCATAGCGATGGCTGTTAGGGAATATTTTTCGTACACGGCATAAAGGGGTGCGACAAATATTAATAAAAAAATTATCGTCGAAAAGGAACGAAAAAAAAGCGGGGAATAAATGTTTTGATTTACAGAAAAGTAGTCTGATAAAGAGCTTGTTATCAGCCGGAAAAGAGTCAGATAAGAGAGAATACCCCCCCCCCCATTAACTTTAGTTAACAAAAGAGAGGCATTGAATTTACCCCTGTTTGTTTTCATACGATTAAAACTATTTATTTTCAAAAGTTATCATATAGAACATTTGTATTAAGCTAGATGAGCAGCAAAAATAGACTTCTATTTACAAAGAAAATAAAAAAAAATTAAATAATAAACATATATAGAAGCAAATTATAAAAAAGAATAATCCATATAAAAAGTATCCATAAATGTTATGTACATTAAAAAATTACCATTCGTAATGCTTATTCTATTTCAATCATCACCACCGCTTTAGCGGGTAAAACAACCGAAAGGGCATTGCCTCCCGAAAGGGTTGCCCCTTTAAAATCCTTTACAATTATATTGGAAGGTTGCTCAAAACTGTTGTAATCATTGATCTTATCGGAGGTAAGTACTTTCCCCGTCACCTTTCGCGCCGATATACCCCGTAATTGTGTCCCGATGTGCTGTTCGTTCGAGAGATCGGCATTCACCAACGTGATATGTATCTTTCCGGTTGCGTCTTTCGATGCCGAAACGCTTACCGCATCGATCTCCTCATTACCGTGCCGGTATTTGTTGCCCGTAAAAGAAAGCGGCAGCAGAGTTGCATCTTGATGCACTTTATAGAGATAAAACACCCAGTAGGTAGGTGTGAGCACCATTTTTTCATTATCGGTAAGTATTACAGATTGTAATACGTTGACTGTTTGGGCAAGATTTGCCATCTTCACCCGGTCGCTATGGTTATTGAAGATGTTCAGGTTGATACCTGCCACAATAGCATCGCGCAGGGTATTTTGCTGGTGCAGGAATCCGGGATTGGTCCCCGGCTCCACGTTGTACCACGTTCCCCATTCGTCGATGATCAAACCTATCCGTTTATGCGGGTCGTGGCGGTCCATGAGGGTAGTATGCCGGGTGATCAGTTCATTCATGAACAGCGTTTTCCGGATGGTGGTAAAGTACTCCGCTTCATCGAAATCTATGGCTGAGCCTTTATCGCCCCAGTTCCGGGGTACTGTATAGTAATGCAGCGACAGGCCGTTCATATGCCCCCCGGCTTTTCTCATCAACGTTTCCGTCCAATTGTAATCATCCACATTGGCACCGCAGGCAATCTTATACAGGTGGTTATCTCCGTAATTGCGACAAAAGGTGGCATACTGCCGATACAGGTCGGAATAGAAATCGGGCGTCATATTACCGCCACATCCCCAGCTTTCGTTACCCACTCCCCAGAATTTCACTTTCCATGGTTCTTCCCGCCCGTTTTGCCGGCGGAGGTTGGCCATGGGACTCTCTCCGTCGAAAGTAATGTATTCTATCCATTTGGACATCTCCTCCACGGTACCGCTACCCACGTTACCGCTTATATAGGGCTCGGCATCAATCTGTTCGCAAAGGTCGAGAAATTCATGAGTACCGAAACTGTTGTCTTCTACCACCCCGCCCCAGTGGGTATTGATCATTTTGGGCCGCTGGTCACGCGGACCGATACCGTCCATCCAATGGTATTCATCGGCGAAGCAACCGCCCGGCCACCGTAGGTTGGGTATACGTATATCTTTCAGCGCCTCCGTTACATCGTTGCGGATGCCCCTGGTATTGGGTATGGATGAGTCTTCCCCCACCCAGTATCCGCCGTAAATACAACGTCCCAGGTGTTCGGAAAAATGTCCGTAGATATGCCGGCTGATGGTACCTTTTTCCTGATCGGCATCAATGATCAGTTTATTTTGAGCCGCGATGGGTACACTGCTAATAATAAGCATTACCAGTAAAATAGTTATCGACAGATATTTCTTTTGCATACAATTATTTTTTGACAATGAGGTTGTTTTCTATCTCCCCGGCGACGGGAAATCTGCATTTATCTGCTCAAAAATACTCAAATCCCATTTATCGAACCATGTAAGGAGAGGTAATCCATTCTCGAAGAGCACAGGCAACCATACATATCTGCCGTCAATGGGATTTTGAGGTCTCCATCGGTCTGCCATGAATATAAAAGCGTTCCGCTTTCCCTGTACGGGAAGAATGAATGTACTTTGTGAATGAAATGTAAGTTCCGCATCGTCTCCTCTACATGGATTCGGGTGCAGTGTCCATGGCCCCATAATATGGCCGGCTGTGAGCAAACGGGCGGCATTGGGATCCCATCCCGTGCAACCGGAAGTGATCATAAAATAACGTCCCTCATTTTTGAAGATAGCCGGTGCTTCGTTATGCCCTCCCGGCTCGACTCGGATATATCTCCCGGTGTAGTCCAGATAATCGTCCTTTAATTCGGCTATATGCAGGGTGAGATTGTCTTCAGACGAATAGATATGATACGCCTTGTTATCGTCATCCACAAACAAAGTCATATCGCGGGACATTTGTCCGCCCTCGAAATCGCGACGTACGAACAGGCCGTCTTTTATGGCTGCCATCCATTGGGGTGTCCACCATTTTTCAAAATCGGTTGATTTTACGGGTGAATCCCGCTGCTCTTCTGTCATATTCATGGGCCATTTTCCGGCATTTACCCTGCCGTTTTTTACAAGTTTGTAAGGACCCGTTATCCGGTCGCCGACTGCTACTGCTACATGAGCGGCCTCATAACCTTTGCCTTGGAGTTCAAGATGAAAGTACATCACGAATTTTCCAGTTTTGGCATTATAGATAACTTTAGGACGCTCAATGGTACTGCCTTTTACTATCGGGCTCTCCGGATCATCGCTCACGGGCAGGGCTATCCCTTCGTTTTCCCAGGTATATAAATCGGATGATGAGTAACATGTTACACCGACCAATGCGGCGTTAGACCGTTCGCTTTTATGTTCCCCGAACCAGTAATATTTACCTTCGTGGTATAGGATTCCTCCACCGTGGGCGTTGATATGATTTCCCAGGTCATCTTTCCATATTTCGGCGGGAGTAAAAAAAGCATATCTGTTCGGAGTATCGCGGGATTGCAATTTGTTGTAACCAATAGATATACCAAAAGCCACCACCCATAATATACATATTTTTAATTTCATGACCTTGTTAGTTGAAAGGGATTAGATCGATAAATCCGTCGATATTAGTTTTGCAAAGATAGTTCGCCAATCTTTGAATAAACTCTAATTATCATTCAAAAAGGTTGAAAAATAAGGAAGCGATGGCTGTCGATATGAACTATTTCGTTAAAACAATAACAGAAACAAAGTTTTATTTTGTAGTACCGGTCTCAGAATTATATCATTAACCTACCTGAAGAAGAATTTTTTAATTTTTTGTTTTTGATACATTCTTATATATTTTTTTAAACCACGTTGAATTTTCTTATTTTTGTGAAAAATATGTTGTAATGAAAAAGTTATCGGGCATCCTATCTATTCGTTTAACATTACCTTTTTACACCGTTTTCACTTTGCTGTTCGGTTGTATGGATTTCCTTTATCCTCAACAGAACAGGGGTGAACCGGATTTCAAAATTCTGAGCACGACCGATGGTTTCCCCACCAATGAAATCCAGGAAGTATATCAGGACAGGGAGGGGTTTATATGGTTTGCCACGAGAAACGGACTGTGTAAGTACGACGGATATCAGATAACGGTTTATAATTCTAACCAACCTAAACCGCATGTACTGACGAGCAACAATATTTTTTGTCTGGCGGATGATCAGAATGGAAACCTCTGGATCGGTACTTATAACGGAATAGACCGATTCGATAAATTATCGGGAAAATTCGAGCCGATAGAAATTCAAAATACGACCAATAAGGTGGTTTCATGTATTTTGGTAACGAAAAACAATGAGATCTGGATCGGAATGGATGACGGATTGTTCAGATACGATCCCCGGGAGAACACCTTTACCCACCATAGCCTGCAGAAAATCGGCGATATTGCCGTAACCGCTTCGGTGAAATCCATCATTGAAGACACCTATGGGGAGATATGGGTCGGTACATGGAATAATGGATTGTACCGTTATTCACCTTCCAAAAATATTTTTCATACTTACCCCAAACTGAATTCGCGGAATTCGGCTCACGTAATCTATGAAGACAGTAAGAAGAATATCTGGGTAGGGACATGGGGAGAAGGGCTTCATTTTCTTGAATATCCGCGTGATATGGAGAACTTCCGATGGAAAACATACCGGCACAATGCAAACGATCCGGCAAGTTTATCGGATAATATTATTTATGATATTTGTGAAGATATCAATACAAATTCACTTTGGGTCGGTACCCGTAGCGGGCTTAGTATACTGGGATATGACACCCCGTCCGGATTTATCAACAGGCGTGCGACCCACAAAACAAATGAGCTTCCCACCAATGAGATCAATTCCATTATCCGGGATAACAAGGATAATATCTGGATCGGTACTATCGGTGGCGGTGTCTTGTTTACCAACACGAAAGAATCCAAATTCGATTTCATCAGTGTAGATATTTCAGGAATACCCACAGGCGCAATACGATCGGTTTTTTTAGACAATGATGACAATATGTGGCTGGGCATAGGCACGTATGGAGTTGTCCGTTATGATAAAAAATCGGAAAAGGTCATTCCACAGCATGCCTTGCCTGAATTCAACGGGGCAGGACAAATCTCAATGTATGATATCAAGCAACGTAATACCGGCGAAATACTGTTGGGTACGTATGGAGAAGGGCTATGGGTATATGAAAAAGGAAAACCCATCCGAATGTACACTGAAGCCAATTCCGGTTTTATCAGTGATAATCGCATACGGAGCATCCACGTCGACCGGCAGCAGAATTGCTGGCTGGGGACGCAATATGGGCTGGGTGTCTGGCTCAGCGACGATACTGGATTTATTTTGGATAATATCTTAGTAGATGACAGACAACTGGTACCATCGAGTATGATCGATATCACGGAAGACGTGGCGGGCAGAATATGGATTGCCACAATCGATAACGGCGTACTGTCGGTGGAAGGTGATCCCCGGCATAGAGACGGGCTTACCTTCAGGAACTATACTGAAAAAAATGGAAAGATCTCAGCTCACACTATCAATGTGCTGCATTATGATACCTCCGGACGTTTATGGGCGGGTGCCGAAAACGGAAGATTGTACCTGTATGACAATGAGTCGGACTCATTTATCGACAAATCGCCCCAGTTCTCTATTCTGGGAACCCTGATCAGTTCCATCGAAGAAGACCGGCAGGGAAATCTATGGATCGGCACAAACAACGGCCTGATCAGGCTCACTTTCAATGAAACGGCCAAACTGACGGGGTACCGGGTTTTTACTATGGCCGACGGGCTGGGCGATAACTTCTTTATCCCCAAATCGTCCTATAAGGCCCAGGGAGAATTGTTTTTCGGGGGCTATAAGGGATTGGTACGGTTTAATCCCGATAATATCAATGTAGACATCTATCCTACCCCCTTCTATATAACAGATATAAGAATATTGAACACTTCATTCTATAAGTTGGATGAACAAATAACGAATAAAATATCTGCAAAAGTACCTCCTTTCTCCGATCGGATCACTATTCCGCATAAATATAACAATTTCAGTATCCATTTCGCAAACCTCAATTACAAAAATCCCGAACTGAACAGATATGCTTATAAACTGACAGGATTTGATCAGGACTGGACATACACCGATTCGAAACAAAATGTTGCTTATTACAACAATCTTTCGCCGGGACAGTATGTTTTTCAATTAAGGGCGACTACGCAGAACGGCGTATGGAACGATAAGATAAAAGAAATACAAATCAATGTCCTGCCGCCGTTCTGGCTTACATGGTGGGCTTTTATCATTTATTTTTGTATCCTGGCATTGATCGGTTACGCAATATACCGGAATATCCTGAATCGGATACATCTCCGTAATCAACTTAAATATAAAGAAATAGAGCGGGAGAAAGCCGAAGAGCTCAATCATGCCAAACTGCAGTTTTTCACGAATATCACCCATGAATTCCTGACCCCGCTCACCATTATTTCGGCTACAGTGGATGAGTTACAGCAAACATCGCCTCGAAATGACGACCTATATGCCACCATGGGACGGAATATCGTCCGGTTGACCCGGCTGTTGCAACAAATCCTGGAGTTCAGGAAAGCCGAAGCAGGGAACCTCAAACTACGCGTATCATACGGCAATATTTCTGAATTCGTAAAAAATTCTACCGATTCGTTCTATCCGCTGATCAGGAAAAAAAAGCTTCATTTCTCCTACGTAAGTGATCCCGAAAATATTCAGGGTTTATTTGACATCGACAAACTGGACAAGATACTTTATAATCTGATCTCAAACGCCGCCAAATACGTATCAAAAGGAGGCTCCATACAGGTAACGCTGTCGCACCGGGATGAAGAAAAAGATCATATCCGGATATCGGTAGAAGATAATGGTGCGGGAATTTCAAAGGATGATCAGCAAACACTGTTCAAACGATTCTATGAAGGAGATTACCGAAGGCATAACACCACAGGTACCGGTATCGGATTGTCGCTGGTAAAAGACCTTGTCAATCTGTATCACGGAACAGTACAGGTAGAAAGCGAGATTGACAAAGGAAGTAAATTCACGGTCATCCTTCCCATTGATGCATCCTGTTTCGAAGATTCCGAGATCGATACGGATAAATTTGACTATATCCAAGATACCACACCCATGGAAGTCAACCCGGTGACAGAGGAGAAAGAGCGTACGACTAAAAAACAAGAAACATCATCCGTGTTGGTAGTAGAAGACAATGAAGAGATATTACAACTTGTTCACAGGTTGTTAAACAGGGATTACCATGTATTTACCGCTACCAACGGAAAAGAGGCCATGTTGATTCTCGGGCATAAAAAAATAGACATTATTGTTTCGGATATCATGATGCCTGAGATGGATGGTGTGGAACTTTGCAAATTACTGAAAAGCGATATAGAATACAGCCATATCCCCATTATATTACTGACGGCCAAAACCGACGAGAAAGACCGTGCCGATGCCTATGAGTCGGGTGCCGATGCATTTATCAGTAAGCCTTTTAACCTGAACGTCCTGCATGCACGTATTAAAAATTTATTAAAAAGCCGGGAACGCATGGCCCGGGATTTCAAAAACCAATTGGTATTCGAGTTGAAAGACCTGGAATTTACTAATCTCGACGAAGAATTCTTAAGAAAAGCGATCGATTGCGTGAACCGCCACCTGGATCATTCCGATTTTGACCAGCAGCAGTTCTCAGAAGAGATGAACGTAAGTAAGTCCACGCTGTACAATAAGCTGAAAACCCTTACAGGATTGAATACTTCGGCATTTATCACAAATATCAGGCTGAAAGCGGCCTGCCGGATCATGGATCAAAACCGGAATATCCGAATATCGGACCTGGCTTATGCCGTCGGCTTCAACGATCCTAAATATTTCAGTTCCTGCTTCAAAAAAGAATTCAATATGCGCCCGAGTGAATACATCGACCGGTTTACGGGTACGATGGAAGAATAATATCCATAGGGTACACCATAGCAGCATGCACCGCCATTATTGCACGGGCATACCGGTCCTGCCTTCCGTTCTCTTACTCATCGTATAATTGTGTTCAACAGATTTTTCAACTCCTCTACCTTTTGAGGGTACTTATCATACAAATTATTTTTCTCTTCAGGGTCTGTTTCCATATCGTAGAGTTGCACAGGAGGTAGAGTTCCGTTCTCTGCTGCTGACCATCCCCCACTCCCACCGCAATCAATCAATTTCCAACGCCCTTGCCTGATAGCAAAATACCCATCTCCGGAATGGTGGATTACCTCGCTCCGGGCCGTCTTGCTGCTTCCGTTCAGGACTTGCAGGAAACTTTCGCTGTCTTCGGCTGCACCCGGGGGAACAGTCGTGCCGGTCATTTCGGCAAAAGTTGCCAACATATCTGTCAGGCAAACCAATGCGTCTGAAGAAGTGCCGGATTTGACCATTCCGGGGTACTGAATAATTAACGGTACATGATGACCGCCATCCCATGCATCGGATTTCCTCCCGCGCCAGATATAATTAGCACGATGCGGATAAGTTGCTTTGTCTGTAGCATTCCAGTCGGCACCATTATCGCTGGTAAACACAATAAGTGTTTTTTCCTTTATTCCCAAGCTATCGATCAGAGATGCCACCTGTCCGACCACATCATCCACATGCACTACAAAATCACCGTAATCTCCGGCACTTGACACTCCTTTGAACCGGTTGGCGGGTAACCAAGGGGTATGTGGGGCGGTAAGAGGCATATATAGAAAAAAGGGTTGACTACCGGATGCCCGTTCTCTGATATATTGTTTTGCTTTTTCAGTAAAATGATCAAGGGTCTTATCAATGGAAAAACTTTTCGAGGCTTTTCCTCCGCGCCAAAAATGTCCGCGGGGCGAGTCTGCGCCTTCTATAACCGTCATTATGGTATCGACTACATTACGATCCTCGATATATACATAAGGTATCATATCCAAGGATGCAGGAAGAATGTAACTTTTATCAAAACCTGCATCATTCGGCGTATAAGTCAGTGGTTTGCCGAATGCCGTATTATTTTCGTTTGCTGCTGCACCGTTGGTCGTTTGCCAACCCAATCCCAAATGCCATTTACCGGCGATTGCGGTATGATATCCACGTGTTTTTAACAGGGAGGCGATAGTAGGTCTTTCTTTTTCAATGAGGGGACGACTGAATCCCCCCAAAACCCCACTCTTCAGACTACTGCGGAAACAATAGCGTCCGGTAAGGAGTCCGTAACGGGTGGGTGTACTCAGGGCGGAACCGGAATGGGCTTCTGTAAAACTTATTCCTTCAGCACATAGTTTGTCAAGATGGGGCGTCGGTATAGCCGAACCGGAATTGAACCTGCGGATGTCACCATACCCCATATCATCTGCCAAAATAAATATGATGTTTGGCTGATCCGTGTTTAACGGCGGTTTTATCGGATTTTCTTCCGACGGCTGTGCCGAACAGGAGGGAGTCAGCATCAGGGTTGCACCGAATATCCATTTCATTTGCCGTATGTCGGGAATTCTTAAATTAAAATACTCTTTCATAAATAAATTTCTATTGGATTATAAAAGTTTCTGGTTAGCTAACAGTGCGGCAGCTTCCATAAGCATACAGGCGCTTACGGTTGCTTTTAATGTAGTTTTCATATCCGGTTTTATCGTCCAGTCAGGTCCGAACAATACCGGATTTTTATGAACACCTTTTGTCCACAATGTTTCCGTATTATGTTTCAAAAATTGCAGGTAACGCTTTTTAGTAACGCCGTCTATATCCTGTCGAATCAATTCCGTAAAATAACGGATAAAAATTCCTTTAAACAAATGCGCATCATTGTCAACGGAACTATCAGCCGCCCCTTCGAGCTTCAGTATCGAATTAGTAACCAGGGAGCCGGTTGTATAATTTGCCGTCAACACTGCATCATCGAGATAGCTTTTATTGCCCAAAATCTTATACAACTCCACTGCCGACCCGATAAATGTTCCCTGGTTGTAGGTGAATTTCCAATTGGTGAGGGTGTTATCTCTTCCATCGATATGGTCCAGTACTGCACCGTCGCTTTGCAGCAACGTTGCTTTTTCCCAATTATAAATTTTTAATGCCCATTCTTTGTAGTTCTCGTCACCTGTATCCTGGTAAAGACGGGCGGCAAGAATACAGGCAGGGCCATTGGAACAGGCATTCTTTTTCCACAGCTCCGTTGTTCTCCACGCTATCCCGCCACTGGCATATTCTGCGTTCCAGCCGTCCTTAATGTAATTCCATAGTTCGATAGTGGCATCTTTATATTTCGCTTCTCCAGTGGCTTTATACATACGGAACAAGGCCAGGGCTATCCATTCCATATCATCGAAGAAATTATTTTTCCATTTGTTCCCGTTACCTTTCCGTACGCCATTAAACCATTTATCGAGATACGATTTATAATAGCTGTCTTTGGTACGTAAGTATGCATCGGTCACCACGTCGATGGCATGAGCCTGAGGCCAGTATTGAAAACCCAATCCGCCATAATTGTTTTCTACAAAATATTGTTGCGATTCATTCCAGAAAGCGCTGATAAGAGCTTTACTGCTGCTGTCGGCAGCAGCAGTAAAGTCTATAGAATCAGTGACGGGCTTATATTCAGGCTTTCCGTCATCATTACAGGCACTTAACAAGATAGCCCAACATGCAATAAAAAATAACTTTTTCATTTTATTTTTCCTTTAGCACATGAGAATAAATATTGTCGGCTTGTAGAATAAGTGATATATCGTAGATAAATCCCAGCCATGAAACAGAGTTATTTTGGCTCCGTTTCCATTTGGGATTAAACGCTCTCTGACTTTCAGGAAATAGAGCAGCTATCTCTGTTGCAGTATATTCTTTCGTGTTGAAATAGGCAGGATCACCTGTGGGAGCATTGTCTTCGGTAGGACTAAGAGGTCCCCATACGGTCTCTGTACCGTCACCATACTCCATAATGAGCCTGTATCGTGGATTTTTGTTGTCGCTACTACCAAAATCTGCCTCTGCCATCGTATGATTGTTTAAAGCCCATACGCCCCGGGCGGTATATGGCAGTTCGAGTGTTTTACTCTGTGAATTGCAGTGATACCATTTCACAGCATTAATTTTTGAGTAAACAGCCGTTTCATCATTGAAATTCAGTACAATTTTATAGATAGCTGTTTCGTTCACGGTGGAAGTACCATTCTCTTTTAGTGTTCCGGCTTCGGTTGAAAATTGTTTTGGTATTCCGGTGGTAGTATCCACAAAATAATAACTTTTTCCGGCAGTCAATCTGGTAAATATTTCAAATTTTTCTCCTTCGAGAGCGGTCATTTTGATGGCTTGGGACAATGTACTACCCCCTTCCGACCCTTCGCCTGTTATATATAGGTTGTTAGGAACAACAATGGGTTCCTCTGGAGACTCTTCATCCGGTGTTGTTTCCGTCAATGTGTGTGTATAAGGGTTTTCAGCCTGTAATACCAGTGACATGTTGTAAGTATAGCCAATCCATGATGTGCCGGAAGGTTGGATTCTTTTCCATTTGGGGTTAAACTGGGTTATACCGTCAGCTGCTGTATATTCTTTTGTATAGAAATAAGCGGGAGCAGCACTGGGGAACCCATCTTCGTTGAAATTGGTGGGTCCCCATACAGACTCCGTACCATTTTCGTATTCCATCACAAATCTGTAGCGGGGATTGGTTTGCTCACTACCGAAATCTTCCGTAGTCATTGTATGTTTATTCAGAGCCCACACTCCGAGAGCGATATAAGGCAGTTCAAGGTTTTTGACAGCCGAATTACAATGATACCATTTCACAGCGTTAATTTTAGAGTAAACTGCCATACCGGAATTAAAATCTACCATAATTTTATAAACTCCGGTTTGATCTATTGTACTGGTCCCATTTTCTTTCAAGAGTTCACCTTCTGTGTAATATTGTTTTGCCGTGCCGGTAACAGCATCGGTAAAGGAGTAACTCTGACCGGCAGTTAATTTGATAAATGACTCAAATTCACCTTCTTCTGTCATTTTCATTTTGACAGCTTTCGACAAGTCACTACCTCCTTCGGAACCCTCTCCTGTTATATAAAGTGTAGCCGGAATATCGACAAACCCTGCGAGGCGGGTAACTTCCATCGTGCGGGATTCTGCGGCTATCTTACCATTCACGCCTTTGGAAGACACTACCGTCCAGATAAATTGTCCGGTCGCTGATGCTTCAATACCTGCCAATGCGGCGACTTTATTCAGTTGTTTATGGGTAACGCTTGCATAGGGGCGTAAGCCTTTATTTTCGGATGGCAGTCTGTATATAGGGTTTGAAAAATCACCGCCTTCGCGGTCAAAGACGATTTCATACATCACGAGCTCACCGTCTTCTGCTGTAGCCGCTTCCCATTCAAAATATACAGTGGCAGAAGAGGAACTTTGCAAGGGTACAAAAAGTTTGTCATAGGGGTCGATCAGCTGGTTTACAGCTGTAACATTGAGGTTTAATTCCTTGTTATCGAGACAGCTTGAAAGCATTAACGAGATAAGAAAGGATACCAACAGTGATATTTTAGTAATTGTTTTCATGCTTTTTAACCTTAATAATTGGGGTTCTGTCCTAAATTGGGATTAATATCTTTTTCACTTTGCGGAACAGGCCAGAGGTAGTCACGTTCAGGATTAAACGTCCGCTGATCCAACACAATGTATTCCGTATTGTTATTTTCAAACATAGCACCGTGTGGCCGTTGGTTAAGGACAACTTCTGCGGTCCGCCAGCGACGTATATCAAAAATGCGTAATCCTTCCAATGCCAATTCACTACGGCGTTCACGACGGATAATCAATTGCCTGTCAGCAGGTGTCCAGGCGCTGTTAAAATCTAATGCAGCAGGATCTGTAAATCCGGCACGCTGACGGAGTGCTTGAATGGTTACACCCCACACGTTTTCCGTTAGTTGACCTAGTTCATTTTTGGCTTCAGCATACATAAGCAGAACATCGGCATAGCGTATCATCATCAGGTTCATTCCGGAGTTAATTCCGTTGATGGCTGTCCGATCGTAATATTTGCGCATATAATAACCGGTAGGAGATGTTGTTTCATCGTTGGATACATATATATCAAGCCTTCCCGTAGGATCAGTTGTCGATCCGGGTTTGGTATAGATAGTCCGGCTATTTCCATCGGGTAATGTCCATGTCGAAAGGTGGCGGACAATAGTCATGTCCATTCGCGGATCACGATTGATATAAGGGTTATTTTCATTATACCCCGAACCACTTTCCTTAATTCCTTTTCCATTCTGCATAATATAGTCGTCTATTAATTCCTGTGTCGGGGCCATTTTACTGACACGTCCCCCCAGTGACGATTTAGGCATGAAATCCTGATAATCTGCCCATGTTCTGAGTGATGGAACATATTCTATATTTAGTATCATCTCTTTGCTGTACTCTCCCTCAACCGTAAAAAGTTTGGCATAATTGTCATACAAACCGTATTCCCCGTAAGTTGTATTACCCATCAACCGTTCGCAAGTGGTTACTGTATTTTGCCAGTCGTTTTCAAACAGATAAACGCGCGCTTTCAACGCAATGGCAGCTCCGGCGGTTATACGTCCCCTATCAGCTTCTGTGTATTGTTTATTGGTGGGAAGGATACCTGCAATTTCTTCTAATTCATCACATATAAACCGAATAGCGTCTGCATGGGGAGTGCGTTCAATGGTTTTCGACTCGGAGAGGGTTATGTCTTTTGTGAAAAGCGGTATATCTCCATACCATGTAGTCAGGCGAAAAAATAGCAATGCACGGATAAAACGGGCTTCCGCTTTTGCCCTGTTCTTCAGATTTTCATCCATATCCGGAACGCGATCTACATTCTCGAGAAAAGTATGACAGGTTTTAATTCCTGCATAGCATCTGCTCCATTCGTCTTTAAATCGTGCGTTGGAAGCGTCTGCCTGGCCCGATGAGATTATTTTTTCGTCATGAATACGCCTTTGGTACATGTTGTCGGACAAAGCTTCCGTACGGAAGAAAAAGTCAGCGTTATACATTTGGTTATAGGCCATATTTAGCACCGACATAGCCTTGTTTGTTGAAGTCCAGTAATTTTCATCTGTGAACTTATTGGTAGGTACCTGCTCTAAATCATTACAGGCTGCCAATGAGAACAGGAATAATAAACTATATATAATTAAATTTCTTTTCATAGGAGTATGTATTAAAATTCTAAATTGAGACCACATCCATAATAAATCAGTGTCGGATAATTACGGCCGCTGTTTGAAGCAACGCCGGCAATACCTCCCATATTGTTGCCGAATTCAGAAGATTCCGGGTCGATAAACGAAGTGGCGGACAATGTCAGTAGGTTCTGTGCATTAAGGTACATTCTCAGTTTGCCTGCACCGAGCTTGGAGGTAATGTGTTTCGGTAGGGTATAACCTATTTGTATATTTTTCAGACGGAGATAAGCCGCATCCAATAAATAGATATCCGAATCACGTCCGTAGTTGTTGATGTTCGAAGCTGAACCATCTGCCGTGAGGCGTGGCCAACGAGCATCCATGTTGGTAGGACCCCAATAGTCCAGTTGGTGCTGGAACATAACCTGCGTGAAGTTGGAAGCATACGGACGTATCAGTTCACCGCGAAGCACCATACTACGTTTCCCGACACCTTGAACAAATAAACCTAAGTCGAATCCTTTCCAACTGAGGTTATAATTCAGTCCGAAGGTATACCGGGGAAAGGCATTACCTAACACCTGACGGTCTTTTTCGTCGATTACACCGTCTTCGTAATAATCTACATATTTCACGTCCCCTGGCGCTACTGAAGCGCCAACGGGTAATGCACTATTGGCAATATCATCTTCGTCCTTAAAGAATCCGTCAGTTTTGTACCCAAAATAAGAATTCAGAGCAATACCTTCCCTTATTAAGGACGACATCTGTTCTTTTGCATTAATCCGCTCGTCACCAAAGTCAATAATTTTATTTTTTGAATCGGCAATATTGAAGTTAATGCGGTGTTGCATCCCTATAGTATTAAAGTTGTAATTAATACTAGCTTCCCAACCCCTGTTTTGCATTTTCCCGGCATTCTCTATAGCGACAGCACCGCCGAACACAGCAGGAACTTCAGGGCTCAACAGAATGCCGGATGTCGTTTGGTTAAAATAATCAAACGATACCATCAACTGATTCTTGAGAAATGCAGCGTCAGTACCAATATTAAACGTTGCTGACGTTTCCCATTCCAGATCTTTATTACCGAAGCTGAACCCGGTACCCGATACGGGAGTTTTGTTGAATCCGTAGTTATTGGTATATACAGTGTAGGTAGTCATATAGCGGTAATCACCTACATTTTGGTTGCCCAGCACACCATACGAACCACGTATCTTCAAATCTCCCACAGTATTGCGATATGTTTCCATAAAATTTTCCTGCGATACACGCCAACCTGCCGTTACAGACGGGAAGAAACCCCATCGGTGCTCTTTGGCAAATTTGGAAGAACCATCGTAGCGAAAACTTACTTCGCCATAGTATTTATCGGCAAACGAATAACCGGCCCTGCCAAATAATGAATAAATACTTGTACGGATAGTGGCATCGGGGGTATTATAGCTGTTTATTGGATCTATCTCTGTTAATCCGTCAGTCGCAGGAATACCAAGATCCGGATCAGTAAATTTTTTTCTGATTTCGTTGGCTTGCTGCGTATATGATTCATTAGAAAAACCAACCAATCCCGTAATATGGTGTACGTTGTTAAAAATACGATCGTAATCCAGCAGGAATTGCGTGTTCAGTCGATAATATTTTTCGTTATAATCTTCTGTATTTCTTTCCTGACCAGTATAGCTTGTCGGTTCTTCAGATGTTTCACTGGCGTAATATGCCACTTCAAGGGTTCTGACAAAACGATGATTTGCAGTGAGGTCAAGTCCGAACATACCTTTTGCTTTCAAACCTTTAATGATTTCCAATTCACCGGTTAGGTTGCCAATAATATTGTCTTCATCCCGGTCACGATAACCTCCTGCTTCCAAAAGTCCAAGGCTAGTAAACTGATCAACGTAACGGCCCTTGCTGTCTTTCATTTTATTATAATAATAGGAGGGGAAGCGAGTGGCATTTTGTATGGCATTACCTGCATTCGGAGCATGGTGCATAATCCGATTATAGGCTAATTGGGAGGAAAATTTCAATCTTCCGTATTCAGAGGTTAGATTAGTGCGAAAATTGTAGCGCTTCATACCGTAGTCTCCGCCCACAAAATTGCTTGCCTGATCGTAATAACCTGCTGAAGCCATATAAGTTGATGTTTCGCTCCCTCCCGAAACACTTGCCGTATATGTTTGTTTCAGAGCGGGTTTCAGAATTTGAAACAGGAAATACTCCTGGTCTTCGTGTTCATATAAATCGCGTATTTCATCGGGAGTATAAACCGGGGTCCGACCTACATTAACTTCCGCCTGATTTCTGAGTATAGCATTCTCATACCCTTTTACCGGGGAGAACAGAAAATGAGGTGTTTCGTAACCAACCATGGAATTAAAACGGACAATCGGTTTACGATTTTTACTTCCTTGCTTGGTGGTTACCAGCAATACCCCACTTGACGAACGAGAACCGTAAATGGCGGCACTACCTGCATCTTTTAACACAGAAATGGAAGCGATATCGTCCGGATTTATACGATTTAGGCTGCTCAGATCCGTAATAATGCCATCAATAAGTACTAACGGATCGTTATTGGTTATGGTGCTGACACCGCGTATGTTAATACTTAGCTGGTTGTCATTCGGGTTCATATTGCTTTGCTGGATAATCAGATTCGCAGAAGCTCCCTGTAAAGCCTGCATGGCGTTACCTACCGGTCTGTTTTCAAAAACATCGGAGGCGATCTGATCAACTGCCCCGGTTATACTTCGGCGTTGACGTGTTCCGTATCCGATTACAATCAATTCATCCAATGCTTTGGTATCTTCCTGCAGAACAATATTAAAAGTCGTTTTTCCTACCGTATTAATATCGTAAGTAAGATAGCCGATATACGAAATATACAGTACAGCATTGTTTTCAACTCTCAATGAAAAATTACCGTCTATATCGGTTACCGTACCGTTGGTGGTACCTTTTTCCACAATATTAGCCCCGATAATGGGTTCTCCCGAGGTATCCGTTATAACTCCGGAAACGGTTTTGCTTTGTCTCTGCCTCGATTGGACGTTACTTACCGGGGGTGTTGAACTCACGGAGATGGTGTTATTTGTCCGTTGGAAATAGAGGTTTGTCTGGGCGGTTATTTTATCCAAAACATCCTGAATGGTAGCATTTCGTATATTCAGTGTAATATTGGGCGCTTTGTCCACAATACTCTGGTCGTAAAAGAACTTGTAATCCGTGAGCGTACTGATTTGCTGAAATACCTCACTAAGAGATTGGTTTTGTACATTGAGCGAGAGATTACTGTTTTTCGTGTTCTGCCCGGAAACAGGAGCAATTACAGCAAAAAACAAAATCATCATGATAAAAAAATTAAGAAAAAACGATATTTGTTTTTTTAATTGATGGGTGAATTTCATATATTTGTCGTGTTTAATAATTTTTTAAACAAATTTCTAAACAGGTAACTTCTTATTTTCCGATGTTGCAAGCGGGTGAAATGGCGAAGTTACCCCTTTTAAAGAGCACTTTTCTACAGAGTGCTCTTTTCTTGGTACGGGATTCTTGTTTATAGGGGAATCTTATTCATAGGCGTATTTTTTAGGATTAGAACTCGTATTTATTTATAAAGAAGTACTTCATTGTCTTTTTTAATGTATTTGATACCGCTGGTGTATTCGATGGATCGTAATACGGATTCGAGGCTCTGGTTGTCATGTTCTCCCGAAATCAGGTTATTGAACTCCTGCCCTTCTTTAAATACAATACGGCAACCATATATCCGTTCCAGTTCCCTTGCGATATCGCGGATAGGTGTCCGGTCAAAATAGAGCCAACCTTCTATCCATGCAAAGGAATGTCCGTCATTCCGCACGATCTCTTTCATGATCTCTCCCGTGCGGGTATTGAGAGTTATTTTCTCCTTCGGTTTCAGGACAAGAGTGGCTTCAGCCATCGATACCTCTACGCGACCTTCATTCACAGCCACTGACACGATCTCGTCCTTATCATATACTTTTACATTAAAAGCCGTACCCAGTACCCGGACATCAAAACATTCCGTTTCTACAATAAAAGGAGTTTTATCTTTGCTTACATCAAAATAGGCTTCGCCGGAAAGCTTTATACGGCGCTCGTTTTTACCGAAATTATCAGGATAAGCAATATTTGTACGGGAATTCAACACTACCCGGGTACTGTCGGGAAATACCAACCGTCTTTTTTCCCCATAAGAAGTAACGGTTTCCGTGTACAACACAGAAGATAATTCCGTCATTTTCACATAATGAAATATATATAGGCCTAAAAATAATACCGATGCCATCGCAGCGATATATACCGCCACCCGACGGAACCGTATCCTCTTCTTCTTTTCGAGACGCTTCAACAATTGCCAAGCCTCCTGTTTATATTGTTGATAGCTGACGGCATCGGAAGTTTTCTGCAATCCGGTCTCCTCTTCCAGTTCCCATATTATATTATCTGTCAGAGTGTCATTTCTCCGGTCCTTTACATCCCGAAAAAACTCTTCCGCCTCTTCTTTCGTGTAAAGATTGTCCAGGAAACGCCTGATCGTTCTTTCTTTTTCGTTGTTACTCTTCATAAATATATCATGCAACCAAAAATGCCTGCTCTATTTTTTGTAAAACAAAACAGCCGATATCTGCCTTGTATTGTAAAAAAACGCCGTAGCGAATAAAAACCAGCAGGAAAAATATTCAGCTCGTTCAACCGGGACGTGTATAAGTAATACACGGGATAATCGAAAATCTGGGGTGTCTTTAAATTTTATTAACAACATCTCGCTATAACCCAGAGCCATTTCACATATTTATACAGATCAATATAAGCAGCAAACCGGCCAGATAGTCGGGATAATCTTTCAGATAACGTTTAATGGTTTTTAAAGCGATTGAGATATGTTCTTGTACCGTAAGCACAGATATACCCAGTTCCTCGGCAATTTCTTTATGCGTCATCTGTCCGTTCCGGCTCATTTCAAATATCTGTCGCTGGCGGGGAGTCAATTTCTTTACTGCTTTATCGAGAATAACCTTCAATTCATTGGTCTGAACATGCTGATTAGTAACGTCGGAGTAATCAATAGCATTGGCAAGGATGTATGATTTGAGTTTTTGATCATTTTCTATATCTCTCAGGATATTGAGAATGCGATTTTTCACAATGGTGTAAAGGTACGATGAAAATGTTTTTTCAGGATCGAGGAACCGGCGGCCCTGCCAGATAACGGTAAATGCATCCTGATAAATGTCTTCTGCAAATTCATGTGATTTGACAAATTTCATGGAAAAATATAACAACCGCTCTTTATATCTTGCATACAATTCACAAAATGCATCCTGATCGTTATTGATAAGGCGAACCACTAAATCCCTGTCATTCGTAGTGATATTACTTTCTGTTATTATTCTTTTCTTTGCAGGCATTTTAAAAGCACAAAAGATATCAAATCGAGGAATACTTCTCTCGTATATCTGCAAAGGTAAAATATAAATGTTATAAATATATTTAAAATGAAAGAGAAAAATTACCACGCTGAGACAAGGCGCAAATTTTATTTTATATAAATGGTATTATCTTCTATCGTCCATCTCAATCCGGGATTTAATGTTTCCAAGATGGTCAATACCTGCCGGACATTCTCATAAGGTCTATATTTAACGGAAAACCGTCCTCCTCCGTATTTCCTTATATCATAATAGACGGTAACATTGAAACGGCGTTCCACAGTACGAATAATCTCTTCGAAAGAAGCATCCTCGAATACCAGATAACCTTCTTTCCATCTTGAGACAAGTTCCGCGTCGACCTGTAACCGGGAGGTTTTTCCCTGACGATGGTTATATACAAACTGCTCGTTAGGGCTGATCACTTCCGAAACTCTCACCTTTCCGTCGACATCCACCCGCACCGATCCTTCTTCCAAGGTAACTGCCGCAGTACCCGCATCTATGTATGATCTTACATTGAATGTCGTTCCCAGAGCTTCTACCTGCATGTATTGAGTTTTCACGATAAAAGGTCGCTTAGGATCTTTCTCAACCCGGAAAGTAGCTTCTCCGTTCAGGAACAGGTGTCGGTTCGGTCCGGAAAGATCTGCCGCATACAACAGTGTGGAACCGGCGTTCAGCCATACTTCGGAACCGTCGGGTAAAAGAACTTGCTTTATTTCTCCGTCATATGCAATGTGTTCCATTATTTCCGTTTTCGAAGCAGATGATTCAAATTTATTATGCATGATCCAATAGGTAAGCAACACGCTTACAACAGGCAGAAGTAAAATAGAAGCAATACGAAGTAAGCGTCGGGATAACGATAGATGCATAGGTTTTTTTTCTTTTCCGATCCGCCGGTTTATCTCTTCCAGAGCTTGTAATGTATGCCTGTCAGCTTCTGCCGTTTCCTGTTCCCACAATTCATTCAATACTTCGTTCTTTAACGTGTTGTTTTCTTTGTATGTGAACCATTGCTGGAATTTAAGAATAGACTCTTTGGGGAAATCATTCTCAAAAAAACGGGTCATCAATATGCGCATATGGTGTTTATCCATTTTATTCAATAAATTTAGACTTTTTCTCGCTATGGTATAGTCAAAGCAAGCTTTTCCTATACTCATTTAACTTAACGAAAAAGTTCAATAATATTTTATTCTTTACACTGGTTGTTTTGATATTCCGGCAATATTCACCCCCTGGTTGAACTATCAATTTGACAAAGTTATCTTTTTTTTCTTAAACTCCCTCCTCTTAATGCGATGCGATGCGAAGTATGGATTATCCTGTCCATAAAAGCATCTGCGGTATTACACCTCGGAAATATCCGTTTTTTGTATGGCTCTTTCCATTATATTGCTTTACTGGGTACATTTGCTCCGGATTATTCATTTTGAAGATTATTTTCATCATGCCCGGTTTCAGGCTTCTATTAAGGTAGACAGGAAAACCGGCGAAAACGCACAAGCCAATATGCATTTTTTCAAAAAAACAGGCAATTATTTAAAATTCATTCCCAATATGACTTTCAATTACGAATGTCACAAATAAATATATCCTCTCATTTTATTTCGAAATAAAGGAAGCAAGCAGGCTGAAATAAGAAAGTGTACCTAAATAAGGGAATAAGAATTAACTGAGAATTTCCCCTTCATCTTAAAAAAACAGAAAAGAAATATGTTGAAATGCCTTCCTTAAATCGCTCAACGCATTAGAAATATGATTCTCTACCGTTCGTTTGTGGATATTCAGACGGGAGGCGATTTCATCACTCGAAAACCCTTCTTTCCGGCTCATCTTAAATATGCGCTGACGTTGTTCAGGCATTTGCGAGACCACAAGGTCGATCAGTAAAGCAAGGTCTTTGGCGAACATATCCTGTTCCGGTTCATATGTTTCCGACTGAGCTAACCGGCTAAGGGTATATTTTTCCTTTACAAGGGTATGTTCATAATAGTTATAGATCATGTGACGCGCCATGCTGAACAGATAAGCCTTGAACGACTTGATCTCTTTCATCATTTCACGATTCATCCACACTTTGTAGAATATGTCCTGTGCCATATCATACGCTTCCTCCTCATTTTTTATAAAACCCCATAAAAAATGATATATCTTAGGGTGATATGCAAGGAATAATAATTCGTATGACCGATGGTCTCCCTCAGCAAGATTGGTCAGGCATTCTATTTCAAGCTTTTTATCCATTATCGGAAATCAAATACTATTCACCATTGCTGGATATCGTCATTTCTATTATTGCTTTTTTCAAATTAAAATCATGTTGTTCTAAAATTTTATAGGTATCTTCTTCTTTTATCCCAAACAAAATCTGCATCAGATTTTGAGCTCTTTTAATTAATTTTTGATTGATACATTCGACCTCTACCATATAACAATCATAGACATTTCCCAACAAGATCATAGCTGTAGTCGATAAATAATTCAATACTTTTTTTGTAGCGGTACCTGCTTTCATTCGTGTTGAGCCAGCGACAAGCTCATGCCCGGAATGTAACGCTATGACCCGATCACAAAAAAAAGTATTTCCCTTATCCGATTCGGAGATAAGGACACTAAATGCCCCACAATATTTAGCAAAAGCTAAAGCAGATTGAACATAATAAGCAGAACCACTTACAGATATCCCTATTACAATATCGTTGTGCTGAACATTTACCAATAATAATTCAGGAACGGCACTGGCATCTTCTTCAAAATTTGTTTCAATCTCTATAGAGGCATCTGCAATTCCACCGGAAATAAATGTCATTACTTTATCACGAGGAAAGCCGAATGTACAGGGTATCTCGACTGTATCAATGGCAGCCAATCGCCCGCTTGTCCCTGCTCCCACATAGAGAAGTCGCCCTCCTTTCTTTAGCCTATCGGCAATAAGGTTGGCAACTTCTGCTATTGATGGAATGGACTTTTTAAGTTTTTCAGCAGATTCTCTTTCTGTCAGATCAAGAAGTTCCACTATTGAGATGGCGCTTTTCTTTTCCAAATGGATTGATTTTTGATATGGTATCTCGGTTTCTATCTGCTCATATCGTTTTGTCCGGCTATTTTTCCGGGCAATCTGTTCACCAATAGCCAGCATGGAGGCTCCGATCAATGGTAAACGATTTCCTTCATACATAATTTCTATATCAACTTTTTGAGCTAAAGTCGCAAGTTTTGGTTCTATTTTTGCTTCCAAAACCTCTTTCAACGGATAATCGCCTATTATTTCCGCCAATCCCCCTCCTATCAGAATTTTATCAATGTTATACACCACACATGCGGAATAGATAACCTCTGACAAATGCTGTTCATATTCGGTACGTAACTCTATAAAAAATTCTTCCTTGAATAATTCTGACAGTCGCCCATTCGTCCGGCGGTTTATTTCGGCTAATCCGGCTATCTCATCAAAGCTGCCTTTGGGACTCATTATACTACCTAAAAGAGTATATTTACCACCTGGTCGCCAAAGACGTCCGTTTCGCCAGACTGTAAATCCTACTCCGGTTCCAATGGGCATCACTCCAATCGTTTGTATGCCTGACAAATAGCCTTTTACTGCAGCGCCAACAGCTGTAGCATCCGCGTCATTTATCAGTGCTACCGGTGCCTTTGTCTTTTCTTTCAGATGGTTTATCCATTTGGAGTCAGTTAAGGCCGATATATGTCCACCTGCAATTTCGACCGAGGTTCCGGCATAATTTACTATCCCCGCCGTTGATATGCCAATACCGGAAATAATTGTTTTATCCTTGGGAAAAATCTTATCTAAAAGTTCATCTAAAGCCGTTATAAAATCATCAATCGTTCCTTTATCCCTTAGACGACTATCAACTACTTCAAATACGGCACTATCAATCTGTGAGGAGACATCTACCGGTCTGAGTTGTGTTCCTAAAACCGTAACAGCCTTTATACGGCTTCCTCCTATATCTATACCCAAATAAATTTGACTATCCATTTTTTTTCTTTATTTTTCAAGCCAAAAGATAACATCAATTTTTTATTTAATCAAATACGATGTTATATCTATGAATAGGTCTTCTTTTGGCCAGTTCATCCAGAGAAAGGGATACAACTTTTCCAATCTTGTCTTTATAATAAGTTATACATCGTATTGTCTCTGCTGATTTAGGAATGCTAAGAGGAATCCCTTCGTAACGTTTAGAATAACGATCAGGATCGGTTTCATCAAAGGTATAATATATTTCCGTCCCTTCTATTTCTGCTCCCAGTTCGATATGAGTCATTTTACCTTCTGCATCTTTTACGGGTGAAACTATAACGTTATAAACGCTTTTTGCATAATTCACTCCTGAGGCATCTAAACGTTTCATATGTTGTTCCATTCTGGGAATAAAACTTTTCCAATCACGAACATCTTTTGCAGACCAAAAGGTTTCTGCCAAAGCAAAAGCCCGGGGCCATGTCATATATTCGGCATGTCTTCCGGCAGGTACACTTTCGGTCCAGAGATTTCCTTGCCCACCTAATATGTAGTAAGGATCCACATTTTCCGGAACCGGTTCATAATTATAACAATCACTCAAAAGACACATGGAATAAGTTTTTGGTTCTACTGATGGTTCTCCCTGATATAAATCCAGATAACAATAATCCATAGGAGACATTATTACCTGATGATTTTTACGAGCTGCCGCAATACCTCCATTAATTCCCCGCCAGGAAGTCACAATAGCTCCGGGCGCTAATCCACCTTCCAATATTTCATCCCAACCGATTATCTGCTTTCCCTTGCTTTGAGCAATTTTCTGTACACGTTTAATGAAATAGCTTTGTAACTCATGCAGGTTTTTTAATCCTTCTTCTTCGATACGTTTTTGACATTTAGGACATTCCTGCCAAAAACCTTTAAAACATTCATCTCCGCCAATATGAATATAAGGACTGGGAAAAAGATCGGCAACTTCTTCCAATACCTTATCTACATATTCAAAAACAGCCTCGTTTCCAACACACAAAGCATTGTCTTCTTTTCCATAAAAATTATTCCCTACGTTCACCCTATATTGTTCTCCCGTACATGATAACCCGGGATAAGCAACAATAGCCGCCAAACTATGCCCTGGCATTTCAATTTCCGGGAGAATCAACACTTTTCGTTGTTTTGCATATTCTATGATCTCCCGCATATCAGCTTTCGTGTAGAATCCTCCTTCTGTGGCCGGCTCTCCGGACTGTTGCGGTTCTATTCTAAAGAATCTACCCACACGTTCAGCTCTCCATGCTCCTTTTTCTGTTAATGCAGGTAGAGCATCTATCTGTATACGCCATCCCTGGTCATCAGTCAGATGAAGTTGTAAAATATTATATTTATATTTTGCCATCTGATCAATATAGCGTTTCAGAAATTCTTTTGAAAAAAAATGACGGGAGACATCCAATAGAAGCCCCCTCCATTGAAAACGTGGATAATCAAGGATAGATACACATGGTATATTAATTTTATCTGTTCCATTATAATCGGCAGGTAATAATTGCATAAGGGTTTGAAGGCCATAAAAAATGCCGGCTTCTTTATTGGCTTCTAATCGTACACCTTTAGGTTCAATGCGTAAGCGATATCCTTCATCTCCCAATGTATTATCATTCTGTGATAATAATTCCAAACGGATAGATTGTTTATCTGCTTTATTTTCTGATTTAACTATTAAAGTATGCGGTTTATATAAGCCGGTAAACGGATTAAGTATTTCTTTTAATTCATTTTGATCGGGAGATATACTGAAATAAGACTTAGCGGAAAACAGATAAAATCCAGATAATCTTTCGACTTTTACCGGTTGCGGTATTATTGCTAAGCTTGATTCACCATATATCCCATTACAGTTAAAAAAAAGACACCCCAATAATGAAAAAATGATATTTCTTCTCAAATTCATATTCTTACTATTTTTTAATCAATTAAACATACAATCAATTTATTCAAGGCGCTGATTATCAGACAACGCCTTGAATACTCTGTATAATCAGACTCTAACCTCTATTAGTTTATAGATAAAGTACTACCAGTTCGGATTTTGTTCTAACACAAATCCATTTGCCTGGTAGAATGCAACTTCTTTTGTTGGTAAAGGTTGTAAATAATGTTTTTTCGGATCAAATATTCGACCCGTCTCTACTATTAAGAAGCCTTCTTCATCCGTTTTATTTTGATAATAAATGTCATTGTATGGAGCTTTATTTTCCCATTCTGTATTCTTAATTTTAATACCTTTTATATCTTTTGGTAATTCAGTTTCCCCAGTTTTCCAACGACGTAAATCATCATAACGAAACCCTTCCAATGCCAATTCTACAGTTCTTTCACGCCTAATTTCTTCTCGCATATCCAGATTATTAGATAAAACGAAATCATTCGTTAGTGGTGGCATATTTACTCTGTTTCTTACAACATTGATAGATTTATTTAGTTCTTCATCTGTTATTGTTCCTCGTCTCTCATAAACAGCTTCCGCATAAGTCAATAATACTTCCGCATAACGAAGCAGATGCTTATCATAGTCAAATTTACTCAAATCACCATTATTTCCTCCATTGATTCCGTCTAAGTCCCACGACATATATTTATAGAGAATATAACCTGTGTTAGCATTACTTTGAGGGAAATTTGGCCAATTCTCTACTTTTTCAACAGGATAAAAAACTCTGTTCGTCTTAGTTCCCGGAGGAGTCATAGTTTGAGTCATACGCGGATCACGGTCTTCGTATTCGGAAGTAAAAGTAGAGTAGCCTTTAAAAACAGATTTTTCGTGCATTATCGGATAACCATTTTTATCCAGATACATATCCACTAATTTACGAGTTGGATTATATCCATATCCATTATAATTATACGGCATGCCATGACCTAAAACATTTCGCTGATATCTACGATCCAAGATGCTTTCAGAAGAGTCATCACCTTCCTCTATCGATAAATAGAAATAGCTTTCTTCTCCTTTATCTCTAAATAAAGAATATTGACCACTACTTATAACCTCATTTGAAGCCGCAATAGCTATATCCAAATATTTCTCAGCATCCGCTTCATTCCTGAATTTACGCCAGGTTCCCTCAAATAAAGCAACCCGGGCAATCATAGATAAAGCAGCTCCTTGCGTTATACGTCCTATGTCTCCTGCGGGTAGTTCTTTTTGTCGGGGTAATACTTTTGCCGCTTCATCCAAATCTTTCAAAATAAAATCAATAGTCTCTGTCCGGCTCGCCCGAGGTTTAAACAACTCAGGATCGGTTGCTTCCAATATTTTATCAATCAAAGGAATCCCACCATATATTTTAAACATTTTCCAATAATTATACGCTCTGAAGAATTTTGTTTCACCTATAAAACGTATTATTTCACTTTCAGTTTTTCCTTCAGCTTTTTCCAATATGTTATTAGCTCTACGGATGTACACATAGGAATCTGTCCAAACAGTGGACGTTTCACTTAATTGATAAGAGCCATTACTCACGGCATTGGGGCTTTGGAACGCAATATCGGATGTAATATCGTCGTAGCCGAATCTTTCTAAACTATTATACAAATTATTCGCTGCTGTTTTAAAATCATCTGCCGTTTCCCAAAAGGTTGCATCACTCATATTATCTAAAGGATACAGATCAAGATCTTTACACCTATTTAGATAAAATATAGTTACGAACAGGCATATATATATTGTATATTTTTTCATGATGGATCTTATATTAAAATTTAAAATCAATTCCTATAGAATATACTTTATTAAATGGATAGGCATTTTCATTACTATTTTGGTTCTCTGGGTCATAATTACCCTCCCGCGTACCTTTAGAAAAAGTAAATAAGTCCTGGCCACTAAAATATATACGAGCATTCTGCATGTTTAATTTTGTACACCAGTTTTGGGGCAGATTGAATCCCAATGTTAATACCTTTAATCTTAAGTAACCAATATTATCCATCCTATTTGCCGAAGTACGCCAGTTCCAGTTCTTAATATCATCATATCCTACACTTCCTGGTATAATTCTCGGATATCGGGCATCTGGATTTTCTGATGTCCATGTTTTTCCATAAAAATACTGCAAAGGCTGATACCACCACCAGTAATTTGGTACTGAAAAGTCTCCTGTATACATTGTGGTTCTTTTACCTACCCCCTGAAAGAATACATTCATATAGAACCTTTTGTAAGAAAGATTTACATTAGAAGAAAACGTATAGCGGGGAAGTCTATTACCCAAGTATATCATATCTCCGTCCAATCCTTTTTCCTTATCTCCGTAGGCGGTAATCTTACCATCACCATCAACATCTTTATACATCGCATCACCTACACCAAGTCCCTTTGGCACACCTTCCAGTTTCTTATAAGTTTCCAACTGCTCCTGAGTCTGAATGATGCCATCAAACACATAGCCAAAATAGGAATATATGGGATAACCTTTACGGGCAAAATTTAGTCCTTCAAAATAATTATCACTATTCTTCAATTCTATAAGTTTATTTTTACTATCGTTTAAATTAAATGATATCCCATATTCAAAATCATTGATTTTATCTCTCCATCCAACGGTTATTTCAAATCCACGCGTACGTAATTTCCCTTGGTTTTGAGAAGGAGGTGTACCTCCAAATGTTGCAGGTACCGCCTCATTTACCAACATATCGTTATTGGTTTTATTAAAATAATCAATGGAGAAGGATAGACGGGATTGCAACGCAGCCATATTTAGTCCTATATTTTTATTTTCGATGGTCTCCCATGTTCTTTCTTTTGAGGCAATAGTAGAGATTGCTCCTACCCGACCAACATTAGGAGAACCGATAGGATAATTACCAGATATGGATATTAATTGCATATAATCATATAATCCTAAAGACCCTATATCCTGATTACCCATCTTTCCCCATGATACTCTTAATTTCAACATATCAAAAAAATTCAATGATCGTATAATATTTTCTTCTGATAAATTATAGGCAAGTGCGACAGAGGGGAATACCGAACTCCAACGTTTGTCCGGTGCAAATTTAGAGCTCCCATCAGTACGAAGAGTAATATCCGTAATCAATTTATTCTTATAAGAATAACCTATACGGGAGAAATATGATTGTAAAGCCCAATCATTGATAGCTCCCGTAAAATTCATGTATTCCGTTTTCGTTTTATCCGCCAGATTCAAAGTAAATGTTTTGTTATCTTTAAAATTATATCCGACTATGATCTCTTGATCGAAATCTGCTTCTTCGTGTGAGGCTCCTATCATTACGTTCAAATAATGATCTTCTCTGAGTATTTTATTGTAATCAAAATATGCATTATAGATTTTTTGTATACCTCGAGAATTAGTGAAACTAGCAGAATTAATTGGATTAGCAATATTCTGAACTACTCCTGCCCAATTATAAAGTTCAAATGTGGGATTTGTAAAAACATCCTTAGTAAAATACATTTTTGTAGCAGCTTGAGCAATTATTTTTAATCCGGATAATATTTCAAAATCTCCCTTAAAATTAGTATTGAACTGATGGTGATTCATTTTTCTATTCCCTCCATGTTGTAAAAAATCACCTGGGTTTAAGAATCCCTGATAAGTATAATATTGTCCATGAGGATTATACATGGGGACAAAAGACCACAGTCTGGGCAGCCAACTAATCACAACCGGCAATTGGGTGGGTTCTTCGTTAATTCTATTTACATATGAGCTCTTTGTTTCTATATTTAATCGATCAAAAAGCTTAAAATCATAATTCAATTGCAAGTTATAAGCGTCAGCTTTGTCATTAGCAAAATTCATAATTCCTGGATTATTTTTATAACCTGCGGATAGCAAATACACGTTATTTTCTCCCCCACCTGATATGGTCAGATTATGGCTTTGTTGGATCGAACTTTTGTATGTTTCTTTAAACCAGTCAGTAGAGCCATAAAAACCCGGGAAATCAGTCAATCCAAACATCCAACCCTTCTCTGTAGGAGGAGCATTCGATCGTATTTTATCGAAAACCTCGTCTGAAAAGCCCGGCAATCCCACATTTTTCAACCCTTCATCCAACATAGCTGCGCCATGATAGGTGTCTGCTACTTTTAGAAGATGATGAGGTACTTTTAAACCAAAGTTACCCGAATAAGCAATAGATGGCTTTCCTTTATTACCTTTTTTCGTTGTAATCAGGACAACTCCATCTGCAGCCCGTGCTCCATAAATAGCCGCCGCTGCATCTTTCAAAACAGAAATATTATCGATATCATTGGGGTTAATATTGGTAAGATCTCCCGGCATGCCATCAATCATTATCAATGGAACATTTCCATTAATAGAAGAATATCCACGAATCTGTAGGCTATAATTTTCTTTACCAGGTTGGCCATTTCCCTTCATTATAGTTACTCCAGGTATAGTTCCTTGCAGAGCATCCATACTATTAATAACCGGACGATTTTCAAACACATCGCTTTTTACTGTTGAAATAGCTCCGGTTATAGCTCCTTTAGCACGTGTACCATAACCTACCACAACAACTTCTTCCAAACCTTGGAAATCTTCTTTTAAAATGACTTGTAGATTTTGCTGGTTTCTGACGGTTATTTCCTGTGAAAGATATCCGACGTAAGAAATTTGCAAAATAGTACTTCCTGAAACTGTTAAACTAAACTTTCCCTCTATATCCGTCACACATCCATCTGTTGTTCCTTTTACTATCACATTTGCTCCGATGAGAGGTTCGCCATTTTCATCGATAACAGTCCCGGTGATATGCCATTGGTTTTGTTGTGTTACCAGTGCTGTAGAAATAACAATATGGTTTTCTTTTATAATATACGTACATCCGGTCCCCTGCAATAATACCTCCATGATATCTGGTAAGGAACCGCTTTTCAATGGGATAACAATAGTCTTATTTACATTGATCACTTCCTGGTTATAATCGACTGGCATTTCTGTTTGCCTCTCTATCTCTGTAAAGGCCGTTTTGAGTGTAAGACGCGTATTTGATAGAGAAACGGTCTGCGCAAAAGACTGTTGATTTTGAAAAAAGAAGAGAATTATAAATAACAGGAAGAACATTTTATTTATTAATTCATTTTTTATATTGTTTATTTTCATACTTTTGTTATTAACTTAATATTAATACTAAATAAATTGTCCGAAGTCTCTATTCCATCAATAATATTGTATGGTATTTGACGATTTCAACCCGGGAAGCTTTACAGCAGGAGTTTCTCGGCTTTTTTTTTCATATATATATCCTCCTTCTTTATTAGTTTTAATGTAAGAGTCTACTTTCCAGGCTGACCTTATATCCTTTAAGGGCATAATAGAGGGCATAGATGGTAGTATGTTAATGCTTTCCGGTTTCGCGTTCTTCCCATCCGCTTTTTCCTTCGTCCATATAGACTTCGATAAGGGTTTTCGAAACACGATCATCCACTTCTTCTTCCAATCTGACACGTAACGGGTTGGTTAGGCGTTTGGCCCACTCGAGCACCGGTGTGTAGGGGATTTCCTGATCAACCTGATAGACGAGATAAGCCCATTTTTCATGGAACATACTCCCTTTTTTTACAGGGATCACTTGTTGCATATTGGAAGCGAGAAAACTTAAAGAAAGCGCACGGGTCCAATAAATCCATGGCCCTCCCGTGATGTAGAAATAGGGATTCAACAGGCTGATGCGCGATTCGAGTGAAGCGTTGGCATATTCCAGGTTGATGCCTGCAAAACCAATTCCTGTTTGTTCATTATAAAAAGTAATCCAAGGTATGTCAGCCTCCATTTTCAGATCAGTCAAGTCAGCCATATTCAGCACGTCGTAAACCATTACCTTATCACGGATAATGTCGTACCATGCGGCATGGGTTAGCAACTCCCTTTTGAACACAATTTCAGCATTTCTGAGTGCAAGAGTTTGAAGAGTCTCGTTGATCCTCATGTCTGTTGTCGCAAAAAAATAGGGTACGCCTGGGAAAAAATCATAACGGACAGCAGCATCCACGCCGGGCATATGGCGTAATTGTCCCCAGAATTCACCTGTTGCCAATACCGGACCCGATATGGCATACATATTCTGATCATTTTTCCAGTCGGCTGTATGTGCCCATGCTCTCGGCGGCGCGTAAATATCCGGGTTCCAATGAATGGCTCCATTCGTTTCCATACGGTGGAACAAGGGGTTCGCCACATGAGATTTTAATGTGATCTCATCAATATGACCGGAACTGGGGTGCAAGACAACGTTGAGATAATCATTATCGATAGTCAGGCCGGGGAGTTCGCCCTGAACCTGAAGGTCTGTCCGATACGATTTTGTCAATGCTTTCGGGTTGTTGTAATAAACCAGGAATACCTTACTTGTTTTGGCCGACACATCAGCCAGAAAGGCGACCTTACAGGTAACGGTGGGCATCCAAAGTGGAATGTGTCTTGAGGATTGGCCTTCTTCCAAAGGGTTTAGACTATCTTTGACCATATATTTCTGAATCTCAAATATCTGGCAAGGGACTTCGCTCAAGCTGTAATCTGTAGGATTTACGGCCATTACGCGGATTTCGCGTTTCAGGTCGGTCACCTCGTCAGGATAGAACGGCAGGAGCACTTCGACGGCTTCCTTTTTCCGCTCGATACCGGCAGTTTCGCTCAACACAATAGATTTATAAGCTTTCCATGCCGGATCGAAGCCAGCGACGCCATCCGGAGCCTTCACTTCGACAGTAGCCGAGAGTATTTTATCATTAGGCGAAGGTTTGACCGATTTTTTTATTTTGACTTTTACCTCTATTTTATAGGTTTTCCCGGGTTCCCATCTCACCCATGCAGTGATTAAAGGGGTCTTATAAAGCATATTATCCTGCGATAGAGCATACCCCGAAGGTGGGCGGTGTATAAAACCCGGTTTGTCAGCTTCTTCCACGATATCGCCTTGATAGAGATTGACGAACCTCAGGGTTTTACCGTTAACTATAGCTTCCACTTCAATCATGGAGGATTCAGGCAATTCCAATTCGGCCTTGAGATGATAGAAAGGTATGGCCGGATGCGGATATCCCAATTCAAGATGGTTTATTTTAAGGATTTCAGACTTATTTTTTGCCTGTGTCGAAAAGACAACTCCCCAAAAACACAACATTAATAAAAAAGCTGATCTCTTCATAATGTTTTAATTTCTAATTGTTATCAAATTCCTGTTCTTCAACTCATCCAATACTTTCTGCCAGTCTCCCGCCTCAGCCCACATGTAGTAAGAGAAGTAAGAGGTAGACCTCATAAACAGTGGTACCCATGGCTGAAACTCAGCATAAAAATAATTGGTATCCGGGTTGGAGGGATGATTCATCCACATGTGAAGAAAAATAGGTCGTGTAACGGGATAAGCGCCGACGAAGGCAATATCTTCCTGCGTATCGTAACCGGCATTCCATCCTTCGATGACATCTAACTTTTTTCCGTAATAACGATCGGCTCTCATGCGGTATTCCTGCAATCCGTCTTTTTCCGGAATAATAAACCGATCTTCGAGGCCGTGCGCTTTCCCAATTTCTAAAATAGGTTGCGGCCCGATTATATTCAGTTCGGGATTTATCATCCTCATAGCGAACCGTACTTCGAGCAATGGTGTATTACCGTAAAGGGTATAGAGTTTTTCTATGAAATTTCCGTAATACTCAGCAGTCATACGTAATCGTACGTATTCCCCTTCCCGTTTTTCTACTGTTGCGTCATAAACTTTGTGGGTTTCAATACTCGGCTGGCCGAGAAAATCCTCAAAACCTCCATAGGGATAAAATCCGCGTTCGCGATAGGTACGACGGTCATCATCAGGTTTTTGGGGCCAAAGTTTGAAAAGCACATTATCGTTTTTCTTTTTTACGATATACTCAATTACACGGGCCCCGGTTGTGAGCAGGGTAACCTTTACCTGCTGATTTTCCATCACATATTCGGATATGCCGTCGCCATTGAGATCAACATCTTCCATGCGGGCAAAGCCGGATGAGGCTTCCACACCGAGCTGCGTTGTTGCTTTAAGTCCCAGCGCAGAAGTAGTAACAAGATAGTTCCCCGCCGGCAATTGCAAATCAAATTCCATATCGCAGTAATCGCCGGTAGCTGCGGCGGCGTTTTTCTCCGCTTCAAAAACCCGGTTGGACGGATCATTTATTCCTGCTACATTTATTTTTACAGCAAAAGAATCCTGAGCGGTAAAATTATGCACACTGACGGGGAATTGAATGCCCGATGAAGTACCGTAAAGCAATTCGTGGACCGAAATGACAGGTGGCAGTTCCAGCATGGCAAGGGTCGATTTGGCTGAAAGACCACCCCAATCGTAAGTAAATGCAACTGCATGGCGGCGGTTCATTGCTTTAGTTGTGGGTTCGATACGGAAAGCAAGCGTTTTGGACACTCCCGCGGGCAGGCTAAGGGTCAACTCTTTTTCCCCGCTTATGGACAATTGTTGGGGAAGGTTCACTTTCAACTGTCCTGTTACGGAATGGTCATAAGTATTTGTTACGGTAAGCAAGATCTGATTTCCCCGGGTTTCGGTTTCAAGATTCACCCGGTCCCCGAAATAGTCTTCGAGGTAAACCTTATCGAGGAACAGCAATTGAAGGGCATTGCGGTAATGTTCCGCTCCCATCATGAACCCTCCTTCGGCAATGGCTACGGCGCGGCGGCCCATAATGGCATCCCAAAGTTTTACCTTGTCGAAAGGCTGGCCTTTTTTGTTAAAAAGCACCATATGTGAAGTGGCACCTGTCAGCAGGTCGCCTGTCTGAATGACGAAAGGCATATCTTCATCATTTATTTGCCGGGCGTTCCCCGGATTGGCATAATACCCGTTGTACGGCAGGTTGTCAGCCTGCCTGTCATCGATCTGACGGAAGACATATCCGTTTTTCCTCTTGGCATATTCAATCCAATCCTGAGGAGTAAACATCAGCTGTATCTGCAGGTCGTCGTAATCGGAGCAGTTGTAAACTGGCGGGAACCCCACATCGGCCACGACCGGCAGCCCGCTTTCAGCAACCCAGCCGTCTATTTCCTTTTTTGCCAGAAACTCCATATAGCCATCGAAAATGAACCACGAATTACCTTCATTCAGTCCTTGTCCCATCACATCAATGGGTGTTCCAGGCGTACAGGTTACGCTTTTAATCAGCGTCTGGGCGCCGAACCAACCTCGTTTCAGGTCGTATTCCGAAAGAAGTCCAAGGGTATTTTCAAGCACGGTACGAAAACGAGCCAGTTGTTCCTGTGAAGTTCCGACTACCGCATACAATGTCCGGCCACTCTTTTTCAATACAAAGGCATGGATATTTGAACAGCCTCTTGCTTTAGCCTGATGCCCTACGTTATAATCTTGATTATCTTGAAAAATTCCTTCAGCCTTTTCCAATAGTTTTTTCCCTGTTTCGAATCCGGTATTTGCATAAATCAATACATCGCCCTGGCCGATCGCATCATTCAATTCCTTCACCGACGGATTATCCAGTAATCTGTACGTAGGATTCCTTTTCAGCAATGCCTTGATAAAACCTTCCTGCACCTGAAGGCCTGGCATATGAAGGGCTTCACCCACATCTGCTTTTGCCTGAAGGACAGAGGCATTGATATCGGGGATATTTAGTCGAAAAAGGTTTCCGTATCGATAACGATGCTGATAAACATCCTGCCAATAATAGGTATAACCGTTGAATTTGTAGTTGCTGAAGATTGCTGCGGAAGCATTTACCCTTTCTCTACCGGGAAAAAAGTCGTCAAGCGAAGGTTTCCCCGAGCAGGAAAAGAGAGTACTACAGACAATGATGAACATTAATTTTTTCATCTTAATCTTGTTTATCTTCGGGAAATAGTTTACTGCGCAGGAGTTGTTCCACCCATTGGATATGGTTGGCATTGGGACTGAAATCCTCCCTAATTATGGTCACATTGAATTCTTTAAGCAGGGCCATAAACTCCGTGAGTGCCGTTTCAGGGTCAGGAAGTGTCACGGGGGAACTACCGTTTTCTTTTTCATACGCTTTAAACCGTTCATTCTCGAGCAACAAAACGAATTTAAGCGGAATTTCCTCGCGGTGGATACGATTCCTAAGGGTCTCGTCTTTGGTTACATCAAGCGCCTGTTTCATCAGTAAAGCAGCTTCAGCATACACCGGGACCGTGAGCCAATCAGCCGTATTTTTCATATAACAGCGGAGATAAACTTCCGATTCCTTGATTCTGTTGGTAAGTAAATCCCAATATTGACGTAAGTATGGAGCAGCTTTTTCCCCGTAATAACCGGTGAGAAACTCGTCGATAAGTTGATTTTCATCGAGACCGGGGTTCCACATCAGGCGGGAGATGACCCAATTGCGCATTCTGACAAAGTCGCCTGCGTCGCAATATACGTCACCCTGCTCGAAGAGTCCGATCGTATTGTTTTTTATGAAAAAACGGATGTTCGATGCCAGCGTATGGATATTGGGGTGAGGCAACATATAAGAAGTAAAGTTGGTTACGTAGTCCCATACAAAGAGATGATCTGCTATCTTACTCCATGCCTCGATATCTTCACGGAAAGACTTGTTATGCTCGCCTTCATCCAAAGATTGGGAAAAAGAACATTCGATCGTGCAGAGGCGGACGACTACATTTCTGCGTGGTTTGACTTTCTGAGGCGCTTTGCGCGTATATTGATAAGCAAGCGTTTCCACCCAGATATCAGGAAATTCCTTTTCAATTTCTTCAGCCACACTGTTGACAAACCGGATCAGCGGGCCTGACTCACTGCCTTCTTCCTTTACAATTGCCTGGCATTTTTCGCACTGGCAGGCTCCATGACAGTCGTTCTGGCTAATAGAAATAAAGTCCATGCCGCGATGATTGCGAAGAGTGTCGATTGCATTTCTGATAAATTCTTCACGCATGGCATCGTTTGACAGACAAAGCTGGGCCCATTGATTAGTGCGTTTGCCGTTAACAAGACTGTACCATTCGGGGTGTTTATCAAAGTATTTTTGTGGAGGTAAAATAGGATAGAAAGAATGTACGAAATACTGAAATTTATGGTAGTCTCCATATTGGGGAGTAATTTTTGAAAAGTCACCGTTACATTTCATTCTTGCCGCAAAGACTTCATTGCTGAGTGCTTCCTTGTAAAAGGCTTCACGGTAAATCAGATGCGGAGCATAGTTTATATGCAACATCGGCACTTTCAGTCTTTTCGCTTTAGGGATATATGATTCGGTAGAAGTCCACCAACGCACACCGGCTGCTTCTTCGAGAAAGGTATTTACAGCATAGAGCGTCCCTCTTACCGGATGGCCGACCATAACGATATTTTTTCCGATGGTCTCAATCACTATCCCGTCGTAGGGAAGTTGTGTTACATCGACCGCTGGCAGGAAGGCTTTAACAAGGGAGGAGTTTCCCACAATTAACAGCGGCTTCGAACTGTCGGCTTTTGATTCGCCAACAATAGCAAAATCTGCTCCGGTGATCTCGTCAAGGTGTTTTTTAAGTTCTCTGGCAGCAGTGGTCTCCACAAGTGTCGGCGCATCCGGAAGCACAATTGAATACTCTGCTTTTCCACCGCTCGATAATGTCAGTTTATCAGATTCGGAACAGGCGCTTATCAGTAATAATGCGCCACACATAGTCAAAAAAAGAAAACTCTTTTTTCCAGACTTGCGTATTATGTTTAAATGAAAATGGTCCATGTCATTAATAATTTATTGTTTTTTTAATAGTAATTATCCCCACTGCCTGACACCGTAAACACCCTTAGACTCTCTTGGTCTATTTCACTTGCAAGCCGTTTCCTGCTACGCTCTTTTTAATTTTTTTGCAAAACTTATCGACTATGTAATAAATTTCCATTAATATTGTATCCATAGCTTAAGAGTATTTTATGATAAATTTAGTATTTACAACATCTTAAAGACAAACAAAATTTTTTTCGTATGAAACGACCCCCGTCTAATAAGGGTATATAAGATGATAAATTACGAAATAGTCGACATAGTCAACAATGCGAGTTCCGTACGACATTAGCGTTAAAAAATAAATTATGTTCATTAAAATTAGTCATTTTAAGTCGCCTTCGTTCCTCGATTGTTAATTCTCGCAATGGTATAATGCAAACAAGTTTACCTTCTGCTCGTATTGCTTAGCGAAAATGTTCGTATGAAAATAACACTTTCTCAGGTCTAACCCTGTTCGATAATATTTCATTCTTTACACTGATTGTTTAAAGATTCCTTTCATTATACCGCATTCACGCTTCTATTAAGGTAGACAGGGAAACCGGCGGAAACGCACAAGCCAATATATATTTTCTCAAAAAAATATGAAATTATTTAAATTTTACTACTGAGATTATCTCGATTACGAATATCATAAATAAATACATCTTTTATTTCATTTAGAAATAAGGAAAAGTAAACAGGGGTAAGTTGAAATAAGAATGGGGCTTAAATGAAGAAGTAAGAATTAATTAAGGATTTCCAATTCATTTTAAAAAAACAGAAAAGAAATATATTGAAGCGCTTTTCTCAAATCGCTCAACGCCTTGGAAATATGGTTTTCCACCGTTCGTTTATGGATATTCAGACGGGAGGCGATTTCATCACTCGAAAACCCTTCTTTCCGGCTCATCTTAAATATGCGCTGACGTTGTTCAGGCATTTGCGAGACCACAAGGTCGATCAGTAAAGCAAGGTCTTTGGCGAACATATCCTGTTCCGGTTCATATGTTTCCGACTGAGCTAACCGGCTAAGGGTATATTTTTCCTTTACAAGGGTATGTTCATAATAGTTATAGATCATGTGACGTGCCATGGTAAATAAATAAGCCTTGAACGATTTGATTTCTCCCATAGTCTTGCGGTTTACCCACACTTTATAAAATATCTCCTGTGCCATATCATACGCTTCTTCCTCATTTTTTATAAAACCGTATAAAAAATGATAAACCTTAGGGTGATATGCAAGGAATAATAATTCGTATGACCGATGATCCCCCTCAGCAAGATTTGTCAGGCATTCTATTTCAAGTGTCTTATCCATGTAAAAACTATTCACATGTAAAAAGAGAGTTCCCCTTAGGGGTAAATCTCATAGGTTGTTGTCAGTAGGATATCAAAAAATAATATTTACATTAAGTAAACACAGAACATACTTATTGAACGTTTTCTTTAAGCTAAATGAGCAAAGTCAAACTTATTTGAATGTTTTCGATAAGCGAGCACAGAGGAAAAATTTGTTTTTACTATGTCGAGCATAGAAAACAACTGAATTTATTGAACATATTTTTGCAAAGATGCGAAAATATTATGAAACAAAACAATGGCTACTAATAAATTAATGACTCAATTGAATCTAATTTACTGACGTTCGTTTCTTATTAAAAAGTCATTATATAGGATTCACCTTCGTTGATTTGAATATGTTCCAGTTTTTTTTCTCTGCCATCCGAAAGTGAAAACTTATCCAAAGACAAAGATCCCTTCAGCACTTCCAGTTTCGCACCTGAATCCTCCACCTCACAAAGGCCCCAGGCATAGCCATTACTCCAAAAATATGTTCCGGGACGAGAAGTAATAGACATAGTCTTATCTGTTCCTGAGTACTGAAACTCACTTAGTGCAACAACAGAGGCCCAACTGGCCATTGAACGGGCATAATGATGTCCGCATTCGGGCTCACTAAACGGGTTTCGTTTAGCCCCGTCATGACGTTTACGGATTGCCCCGATACATTTCAAAGCATCTTCCTCCATACCCTCATAAATCATTCCAACTGCTGTACTGTATTCAAAACCCGTCATAACCTCTGCGAAATAAGGGAAAGGGACTTCTAACCGGCCGTTTGGCCAGGAAGCCATCAAGAGGCCGGACTCATCCCCCATTACATAAGAACGCATATTATTAAAGTGACGGCTAAAGTCTTCCACATAATTGTATTTCATAATGCTTTTCAGGGTTGTTCGTATATGTTCTTTATTACCCAGATACTCCAAACCACAAATATGTGCCATATATTGCCCTACCAATTGATCCACAAGACATCCCCGACCTAACTGGAATGGAGGAATAGGTGTATCAGGTTCATTCATATCCAGAAACTCAAATGTGCGGGGATCTGTAATTTTATGTTCGTAATATTCTCCATTAAAAAGATTATCATCCATCCAGGCACTTCCTTTTTCAAAAAGACGACGGCATTTTCCTGCGAAAGCTTTATCCTTCATGGCTAAAGCCATTTTTTCCGCAGCACGTAAAGCTCCCATATACCAAAAACCCATCTGAGGATTAGGACCATAGTAATCAACATCCATTGTATTATGTTGACGACCTTCCATAACTCCATCCTGATTCCCGTCCCAGCCTTTTTCAGTCCATGCATATGAGAGCACTTTCTTTATCTGCTCCCAATTAGATGTCAGAAATTGATTATCTCCCGAGAGTTGCCATTCCCTATAAACTTTCATGATACACCCCATCTGTCCGTCCGCGGCGGCGGCATTCCCTCTATCAGCTTCCGACAAAGGTAAGGACGCCCGAAAGTTCATCAAGCCATTCTCTTTTGTTGCATAGTTAAATTCCACATCCCGCATCGTCTTAGCCAGATTCCCAAAAAGAAAAGGGGTTGCCACTTCATAATTCCAGACGTGGGTACATGAGCCGGCACAGGATCCAAAACGGTCCATGACACCTTCCCAGCCCATCAAATGTCCACCGGGTAACCGGAATACTGTTTGCGAGCGTAATGTTGCCAGATTAAATAAAGCTGCCTCTTTCACTATTTCCGGGTAAGAAGCTTTTAATAATGCATTTACAAAAGAAAGTGTTTCTTTTTCCAAACCGGGGATTTGAGGGACCATCTTTTCTGCCGCGTCCCAGGCATCGGTATATAACTGACTATAATAATTTCCTACAATCGTATCCGACCAGGCTTTACGGTTTGGGAAATTCCAGGTAAGGAAAAAAGTGAATGTTTTTTTACCGTGAGGTGGAATTATTTTCTTTATAGCTAATGAAGCCATTGGATCCTGATCTTCTGATTTATCCCGCTCCGTCAAAACACCATCTTCACTAAAATCATCCCAAAAATTAAGTATTCCGTTATTCCAACTATCTTGCTTCGACGAAGTACGGAATGTAATTCCCTCCATAGTCTGGGTTACTAACGCCATTGTACCCCAAGCGGAATCTTTCCGACCTACACTATCCGAATAGAAATAAATCCCTTGTAAACCCTTCGTCTGTCGGTATTCATTTTTATTATTTTTTGCCCCTGTGGGTATATAATCTCCTTTCCAGTCTGTTCTGAACTGACTTCCGTCTTTTCCTATAAAATTACGTATAGAACCACAAACGGCTACTTCGAGCGATTGGCCGGTAGTATTCTCTACTTCATAAGAAAGTATAGCGATAGGAAGGCTACTCGCATCCTCATCAGTAGGGACTAAAGGATTAAATCCTTTAATAGTTACCTTTACCGGCATTGTTTTATCTGACAAGTGAACCTGTCCAAAAGGATAAGCAGCATCAAAAGAAGCCTCTTCGAAACGGGGTAATCCATGATGATTTACCGGACGTCCCTCATAATGAAGATATTCATGTGTATATAATGGCCCAGATAAAAGGGATGTAGAAGATTTTCCATCCAGAGGTTTTGTATAGATGGCAAAAAAAGGAGCGTTGTTGCCTGTTGTTACCGTACTGTATTTTTTACCTGGGACATTCATAATTTCCCAGTCACGAAGTTCACCACGGCCACCCAAAGAAACAGTTCCGGTACCGATACCTCCTAACGGCAGCGCTATTTGAAAAAGATGATCCCTGTCATAACTTTTTAAAATCGGCCATTCCTGCGGTTTCCACTCCTGAGAAAAGACCTTTGAATACATTAGAAAACAGAGAAAAGTCAATCTGAGTATTTTCATTGTTATTTATTTTTGAAAATCAAAGGAGTCTTTTATTGTTTTGTGATAACTACCCGGTTCCGGTCGTCTGTATGTTCAATGGTGATGCTTGCAACATCATCCACCGATAAATCATGAAATGATTCACCTCTTTTCGTTTCCCCGCCTGCTATTTTAACTTCGTAGTTGCTATAAAACTCGTCCACTTCCAAGGCCGCCAATTCCTTAAAATTTCCGGGAGAAACTTTCCTCACAAGTTCTTTCAGAAGAGCAAAATCGAATTCTTTGGTACAGATGAAAATTGCACCGTCCGGGAAGTTCAGCGTATCCGCCTTCTCAACCCTAAAATAAGCAATATCTTCCGGGATTATAAGATTGATATCTGTTTTTTTATTATCCAGATATACATCGGAACTCTCCCGCCAAGGTTCTACATACTCTTTTCTGTAATAGACAAAGATGTCATCTTTCACGGTCGGTTCAAAATCCGTTAAAGTCCAGGAAATCGTATTTTCTTCTTTTGTATATCCTGCGGGAGTAATACGCCAAATATCCTGATCGGGGATATCATGGATATTTACTTTTATCGTTGCCTTCCCGATAGTTTCACTCCAATTGGCACCGGTATGCAACACATAATTGAAAAAATCATTCCGTTTGTTAGTTCCTTTCGGTAATGAGTAACGGACCTTTATCCACCGGGTTTCTCCTTTTGGGAATGTCGTGTTCCAAATATACCAGGGCCTTACATTCGGACTTCCGTCCTTCGAAGCGACGACGATGACACCGAGCTGTCGGGACTGTCTGTTAGCCTCCCGCATTTTAACTGATAAGAGACTGTCTTCTTTCAGGATATCCTGTTTTTTATGAGCGATGGATTTTTCCTGTGACGATACTTCCTGAAAATCAAAACCGTATATTTTTATATCTTCCACCGGTTGGTCGTCAACCCAAACCTTAAACCGGTCGCCTTCCGAATTTTGCCCGACAAACAACGACGTTTTCCATCCGAAATAAAAATCCATAATAGGAAAACCAACTTCCACTATTTCCGTTTCCCCGAGATTTTTCATTTCGAAAAGAACCTCCACTGTAGAACTATCTTTATACAAATCCACCGTAACTACCTCCGAAACCATTCGTACCGAGGTCGAGGAAAGTGGGCTCAAATTAGGTGCCGATACCCGATTGGGTGCAATATCCCCTATTGCAAGTGACGGTAAAAGAAGGAAGAGGCACAGGCATACAAGGCAGTTTGTTTTCAATTCCTGTTTCATTTTAATCAAGATTAGCAATGTGAAAAATAAGTTGATCGTTTATAAGTAATCAATAATTATATTTTGAAATTCTCATCTTCGGTTATTATGTCTCGCTCATAGGCAAGACAAAGCTACCAATTTATTTTCACATAATAACTGCATTAAACGGTTACTCTACATTCCGTTTGTGGTGATTTTCAAAAGAAAATCATGTTCTAACGGATAAATCCGGAAAACAGTGAAAATTTGTCCAAAACAGATAAGATAAAATTCTTAATTGATGTTATATTTGTACTGGAAAGCAAAATCTAAAAAACATAGTAAATTATTCACTAAAGTATATACACATGAAGTCATTTTCTTATGTTATTTTTTTAACAATGTTGATGTGCACAATATTTATTCGTATCCAAGCGCAGGATAAAGCTCCGGATTGGGAAAACCCGGAAATTTTTGCGGTAAATACCGAAAAGACAAGGGCGACGGCTATTCCCTATGCCGATGAACGGACCGCCATCGCCGATGAGTATGAAGGCTCACCTTATTATCAATCTCTGAACGGAACGTGGAAGTTTCACTGGGTACCGAAGGTAGATGAAGTACCGGCCAGTTTTTTCACTGAAAACTATGACGACAGTGCCTGGGGAAAAATGCCTGTTCCCGGCAACTGGGAATTCAACGGTTACGGTATTCCCATGTACGTGAATATCGGTTTTGGATTTCCGAGCAACCCTCCCCATATCGATCGGAACGACTCGCCGGTAGGCACCTACCGGCAGACGTTCACCATTCCTGAAACATGGAACGGCAGAAGGGTATTGCTTCACTTTGAAGGGGGTACCAATTTCATGGTTGTCTTTGTAAACGGGCAGCAAGTCGGGATCAATAAAAATGCCAAAAGTCCGGCGGAATTCGACATTACCCCCTACATCCGTCCGGGAGAAAATCTATTGGCGTGTCAGGTACATAAATTCAGTGACGGTTCCTACCTCGAAGACCAGGATATGTGGCGCCTGGGAGGGATCAACCGCAGCGTTTACCTGTACAGTACGGATGACACCCGAATACAGGACTTCTTCGCCCACCCCGGTCTGGACGACACATACCGGCACGGGCAATTCAGTATCGAAGTGCAGTTAAAAAACTACACCAGTCAGGTGCAGAACCGCAAACTGGAGGTCTCTATCCTGGACAACAATGGAAAAAGTGTCTTCCGCCAGACAAAGAATGCAACGATAAGCGCTTCTCTTTCTCAAGAGATCAGCCTCTCCGGAAGGATATCCAACCCGGCCAAATGGACGGCAGAAATTCCGAACCTCTACACGCTTCTGCTGACCCTTAAAGATGAAGGAGGTAACCTGATTGAAGCGACATCCACCAAAATCGGGTTCCGCAGAGTGGAGATCAAAGACGGACAGTTACTGGTGAACGGACAAAAAGTATTCCTGAAAGGTGTCAACCTGCATGAATTCAATACAAATAAAGGGCAGATAGTGGACAAAGAGATCATGATGCGTAATCTGCAATTGATGAAAGAACTGAATATAAATGCTGTCCGCACCTCGCATTATCCGCAGGCTCCTTTATGGTATAAACTCTGCGACGAATACGGTATCTATCTGGTGGACGAAACCAATCTGGAGTCGCACGGACTGGGTTACGGCCCCAGGAATGTTTCCAACTTCCCGGAGTGGCACGGACAACATATGGATCGCATCACCCGTCTGGTGGAAAGGGATAAGAACCATCCTTCGGTGATTATCTGGTCACTGGGCAACGAAGCCAGTAACGGAAAAGCTTTCTTTGATATGTATGACTGGGCCAAGCAGCGCGATCCGAGCCGTCCGGTGCAGTACGAACAGGCCGGACGCAACAGAAATACCGACATTATCTGTCCCATGTATCCTTCCTGGGAAAGCATGAAGCGCGACGCCGCCGAAGACCTGGGACGCCCCTTCATCATGTGCGAATATGCCCATGCAATGGGTAACAGTATGGGTAACTTTCCGGAATACTGGGAACTGATGCGCAGCAGCAAAAATATGCAGGGCGGCTTCATCTGGGAATGGTATAACCACGGATATCCTACCCACGACGAGCAGGGACGTTTCTACTGGGCATACGGGGGCGATCTGAAGGGATACAACAAGATGAACGATGGCAATTTCTGTATGGACGGCCTTATCACTCCCGACCAGAATTATATGCCCCATACCCATATCGTGAAAAAGGTCTATCAGAACATTCTCTTTGAAGCGAAAGACCTGAGCAGAGGACTTATCACCGTTATCAACGATTTTAAATTTACGGATCTGACCAATGAAGGGTTCGGTTATAAATGGGTACTGCTGAAAAACGGAAAAACGGTTACCGAAGGGGATTTCAATGTGGAAGTCCCGGCAAATTCCAGCAAAGATGTCCAACTGAAGCTCCCTACGCTACAACCCGAAAACGGTACGGAATATTTCCTCCACCTGTTTGCCTACGACAAGAAAGGAAATGAATTCATCGAACCCGGTTTTGAAGTAGCAAAAGAGGAGTTCGCTTTTGAAGCCAATAACTATTTCGTTTCTACAGAACATGCAGGTAGACTCGAAACATCCCGCCAGGACGAAACCGTAACCGTGACATCCGGCAACATAGAATATATCTTTTCGAAAAAAGACGGCAGGTCGCTGATCAGTGTAAAAGCAAACGGACGGAATATTTTCAGAGAGTTGCCCCGTTTGAATTTCTGGAGGGCTCCCGTCGACAATGACTTCGGTTCCTGGGAACAGTATAATCTTCGCCTCTGGGATGCAGCAGGGCATAATGTGATTTACCGGTACCGCAATATGGAAGAAAATAATAACGGCACATCATTTATGTATCGGGCCAAACTCAGGGGAATCGAAGCTTTTGTGGATGTCACTTACACCGTCAATAACAACGGAAGCCTTACCATCGACCTCCATTACCAGGCACAGAGCGACGAACTGCCGGAAATGATGCGTTTCGGTGTGCTGATGGTCTTACCGGAAGAATACAATCAATTCCGTTGGTACGGACGCGGACCGTGGGAGAATTATGTAGACCGGAATACCGATACATTTATGGGTATCTGGGAAAGTCTTGTAAAAGATCAAGCCTATACTTATTATCGTCCGCAGGAAACCGGGAATAAAACGGATGTCCGCTGGCTAACACTCCAAAACGAAGCAGGTAAAGGTATACGGGTGGAGGGGGCACAACCGCTCTCGGTAAGTGCGACCAACCACCGGCCGGAAGACCTTGACCCGGGAATGACTAAGAAACAGCAGCATTGGTCGGATGTACTTCCCCGTAAAGAGACCGTACTCTGTGTGGACCTGTTCCAGCGGGGTGTAGGCGGGTTAAACTCCTGGGGAGCCAAACCGCTGAATGAATATAGGTTCTCAGATAAAGAGTACCGGTACAGTTATACTATCAGTTTATTAGAGAATTAAAAAATCTGCCCGCCTCGGCGGGCAGATACTATCGTCAATACTAAATAAGTTCGAAATGTTGCAGTGCCTTTAAGATACCGTCATTATCCACCGAATCGGTGACATAATCTGCAGCCCGTTTGACATCGTCATTTGCATTTCCCATTGCGATGCCTGTACCGGCATGACGAAGCATTTCAATATCATTTCCGCCATCGCCGAAAGCCATTGTCTCTTCCAACGAGAATCCGTAATAGTCACAGAATTGATCTATCCCCACGCCTTTGTCCACCCCCTTGACTATGACATCGGCAAAAGTCGGATACCACCGCATAGCCGAACAGTTCGGTAACAGGCTCATCACTTCCTCTTCCTGTGAATCTTTGAAAAAAGCCGTCAACTGAAATAATTCCTTGTCCCTATAATAATCAAGGTTATTCATCGGAGCCATATCCTGTTTCAACAAGTTCATCAGGAATTTCATCTCTTCATCGATATAATTTAAAGAAAGCTTATGTTCTTCCACAAAAAGACAGGGAAACTCCCTTTCCTGTTGTAAATAATCGATGAAACGATTGACATCCGACCGGTCAATACTCTTTTTGAATATCACGGTATCAGTGCCCTGCAGACAGTAACAGCCATTCATCGTAATATATCCGTCAAATTCCATATTGTCCAGATTATTGATCACTGAAAAGTGCCTGCCGGTAGCGATAAATACTTTAATCCCTTTTTTCCTGATCATCTCGATCGATTTCCGGGCGGAATCGGGTATCCGATGTGTTTTGAAACTGACTAATGTACCGTCAATATCAAAAAATATTGCTTTAACCATAAATGCCTTTAACCTGACTTTTGTACAAAAGTACAAAATATTCACCGTTTTACCTCATTTCGGGGGAACATGGTTTTGAAAAATGCCTCAACAAGGTTTCGAAACGTATATATATAACATGGGAAATACAAACAAAGAGGCGCATAGATGTAAGATTATATATGGGGAAATTCACTGATCCTTCAGCATTCCCCGGGCTTTTTCGATAATAGTATCCCGGTTCATTTCTTTGTCGCCTTCCAGCATATTTACATATATATCGGGCTCCACGCCGAACTCAATATGCTCTTTCTCTGCATTGAACATAGGAGATGCTGAAAAACGGACCGACCAACCGTTGGGTAGTTCGGAAGTGAACGGCAATCCGCTGCCTCCTCCTGTCTTGTCGCCTATAACGGTTACATTGGGGGCGTATTTCATAATACTGACAAACTCGTTGGTAGCGCTGTAACACCCTCTGTTCGTGAGGACAATTACCGATTTCTGATAACGCACCCTGTCGGAACTCTCTACATATTTAGGATACAACGACGAGAAATCATTATGTCCGGGACCGACTTTATGAGAGATATAACCGATGAGGCGACGTTCGTTAAAAAAACGGCTTACCATCCTCTCCACATTGGTGAGACTACCGCCTCCATTGCTTCTCACGTCAATGATGAGTCCTTTGCAGATAGCCATCCTGTTTAATATCTGATCGAGATTTCCCTCCCCCACATCATTGGAAAAACTTCCGTAATAGATATAACCGATATTGTCTTCCAGTATCTTATACTTCATTCCGGAGGCAATACTATAATCTTTTCCGAGATAATACTCCTGAACAGAGGAATCAAAATTAGCAGGATAATCCTCCTGCCATTCCCAGTAACGGGTTACATCGTGCGCAGCGGATAAATTCACATGCCCGTCCTTCAATTCCGCGAGCATTTGCCCCATGAGTTTGAACAGGGCATCATTATCCATATCGGAAGTAATGCGTGCACTGTATTCCCCGTATACCGCATCCCAATCGATATTTTTATACTCAAAAAAACAGTAATTCCTGTCCAGAATAGTCCACAAAGCATCGAAATTACCCCTCGGATGGTCATCGAACTGCATACCCATATCATTGCAACTCAACCAAAGGATAAATTGCAATAATAGAAGTACGGTATATTTTCTCTTCTTCATCTGTATATTGAACGGTAAAACAGTTCCATCTCTCGAAGAGTTCCACAGCCGGACAATTTGCCGGAACGGGAAATTAAATTATCCGCAGGGAATCTTGCTGACCCTTATAGAGTGCCTTCCTCCTTCAAAAGGGGTATTCAGGAACATCACCAGGATCTCATAGATTTCCTCTTCACTCAGAAACCTCCCCGGCAGCGCGAGTACGTTTGCATCATTATGAGCCCGCGCAAGGGAAGCCACTTCCGGATTCCAGCACAAAGCGGCACGGACGCCCCGGTGCTTATTGAGTGCGATGCTGATCCCTATTCCTGTTCCGCAGATAGCCACCCCCGGATAGCATTCGCCGTCCTCTATAGCCTGAGCGAGGGGATGAGCGAAATCCGGATAATCACTTCTTTCTTCTGAGTAAGCCCCGAAATCCCTGTACGGGATTCCTTTTTCTTCGAGCACTTTGATAATGAATTGCTTTGCCTTATAACCCGCATGATCGGATGCCAGGCCTATGGGTTTTTCTGAATTATCGAATAAAGACATGGGGATGAGTTTAAAGAGGGACGGCCATCGGCAATCACCGATAACCACCCGTTTTTTTATTATAACAACTTCTTAACCTGTTCATAGACGTTCTCACCGGTGTATCCCAGTTTCTCGTCAAGTATCTTATAAGGAGCAGAAAAACCAAAAGAGGTCATTCCCCACACAGCTCCGTCGGAACCAACCAGTCCTTCCAGAGTTACGGGAAGTCCCGCAGTGAGGCCGAATTTCTTTTTTCCTTTGGGTAATACCGCATCCTGGTATCCGGCAGGTTGAGCTCTGAACAGCCCTTCCGACGGAACGGAAACAATACGTACCTTCACTCCATCTGCGCGCAGCAGATCGGCGCCTTCCACCAAAGTAGCCACTTCCGATCCTGACGCGAGCAATATCACATCATAATCCGCATCATCCTGCACAATGTAGGCTCCCTTTTCTGCGTTCAGCGCTTCACTGAAACGCGCTTCACCAGCCGGAAGGTCTTTGATATTCTGGCGGGAAAGGATCAGTCCTGTCGGCGTTTCACTATTTTCCATTGCCATTTTCCAGGCTACGGTCGTCTCGTTGGCATCGGCAGGACGAAGTACGAGCATGGAATTCTTACCGTGATGATTCTGGAGTTTCTCCAACAGACGTATTTGTGCCTCGTGCTCTACCGGTTGATGGGTCGGGCCGTCTTCTCCCACACGGAATGCATCGTGTGTCCAGATAAAAATAACCGGCGTTTGCATCAATGCCGCCACCCGGATGGCGGGCTTCATGTAGTCGGAGAAGACAAAGAACGTTCCGCAGGCGGGAATAACCCCTCCATGAAGGCTCAATCCGATACTGAGGCAAGCCATGGTAAATTCGGAAACCCCCACCTGTAAAAAAGCACCCGAGAAATCATCTTTTGCAAAGGCTTTGGTATATTTCAAAAAGCCGTCTGTCTTATCTGAATTGGAGAGGTCGGCAGATGCCACAACCATATTCTCCACCTGTTTTGCCAATTCGCCCAGCACAGCGGCCGAAGCTGAACGAGTCGCGTCATTCGGCTTCTGCTGAATGGCCGACCAATCGATTTGCGGCAGTTCGCGCCCGAACCACTTACGCTTTTTCTCCGCCAGTACGGGATTGGCCTTAGCCCATTCCTCCTGTCTCGCTCTTTTTGCAGATACTATTTCTTTTAGTTCCTTCCTGCGTCCGGCATAAAGGCTTTCCGCCTCGGGGAAAATCACGAAAGGATCTTCCGGATCTCCACCCAGATTCTTGACCGTCTGTCCGAAATCAGCCCCCGCAGCACTTAACGGTTGCCCGTGTGTGGATACCTGGCATTCGAATGAAGTGCAATCTGCCGCCAGTGCACCACGTCCCATCACGGTATCCCCTATGATCAGCGTCGGTCTTTCTTTTTCAGCTTTCGCCTCAGTCAATGCACTGCGGATCTCGTCCACATCATTACCATCGATGGTAATCACTTTCCACTTCCAAGCTTCATATTTTTTCGCTACATCTTCACTGGTAACCACCTCGGTGGTAGTAGAAAGTTGTATATTGTTGGAATCATAAAACATGATCAGGTTGCTCAACCCCAAATGGCCGGCAATCCGTCCTACTCCCTGGGAGATCTCTTCCTGGATACCACCGTCGGAGATAAAACTATAAATAGTATGATCCATGGTATCTCCCAACCTTGCCTCCAAGAATTTAGCTGCAATAGCAGCACCGGCGGCATAAGCATGGCCTTGCCCCAACGGGCCGGATGTATTCTCCACACCCCGCATCACATCGATTTCGGGGTGCCCTGGCGTGGGACTAGCCCACTGGCGAAACTCCTTTAATTCATCTAACGAAAATTTGCCGCTGAGACAAAGCACAGAATACAGCATCGGCGACATGTGCCCCGGGTCGAGAAAAAACCGGTCTCTTGATTCCCATGTCGGATCTTCGGGATCATACTCTAAAAATTCAGAAAAGAGGACATTGATAAAATCGGCGCCGCCCATTGCTCCGCCGGGATGACCTGATTTTGCCCGCTCTACCATTGATGCCGAGAGAATTCGAATGTTGTCGGCCGCTTTGTTCATTAATGCATTATCGTTCATAAAGTATAGGTAAATATAGTGTATGAAAAAGTTATAATTTGCAATTCATTCGTAATTTAACGCTGACAGGGTTAATTATTCGCAAAGGTAATTCTTTTTTTAATTAGCGGACTGAAATAATTGACATGATTGAGAGTTTTTTTGGCATGCTTTTGCGGATTTTTACGATAGATTGCCGATCCTGTAATAGGAATAACCATAATTTTGTTACTTTTACACCTTTCATAGCGTAGTTGTCCGGTGGTTAGCCAACAGTAGCGCGGAACCGAATAACAACGGAGTTGAATAACGTGAATGCAGTGAAAGAATAACACGTTGTGAATAACACGAACGCAATGAGCAAATAACGAGCGAAGCACGAATAACGGCGTAGCCCAACAGATAATGAGTTTAAGTAAAAACAAAATAAAATATATCCGGTCGTTGAACGAGAAAAAATTCCGCAACGAACACAATACTTTCGTAGCTGAAGGAACAAAGTTGGTTTTCGACCTGCTGGGAACCTGCCGCTGTCAACTGATCACCGCACTACCCTACCTCTTATCGTCTCATCCCGAATTAAAGGCAGAAGAGATTATCACGGCGAATGAAAACGAATTAAAAAAGGCTACTTTCCTGAAAACAGCACCGCAAATCATGGCTGTTTTTTATCGTCCATCGCAGGAGATTGAAAAAATTGATCTGAACAACCGGTTATGCCTCGTGCTCGACGGTATCCAGGATCCCGGGAATATGGGCGCCATTGTCCGTATTGCAGACTGGTTCGGTATCGAACATATCATTTGCTCCTACGACACAGTGGATATCTTTAACCCTAAAACCGTACAAGCCACTATGGGAGCCATTGCCCGGGTAACTGTATTTTATACCGATCTTGTGGAGTTCCTGCAACAACAATCGCATTTCCCCATCTACGGGACTTTCCTCGAAGGGGATAATATTTATTCTGCCCCGCTTTCAGATAATGGTTTCATTGTTATGGGAAGTGAAGGCAGGGGTATTGGCAGTGAAACGGAAAAGTTGATCAATAAAAAACTTTTTATCCCGAATTTTCCGGAAGGAAGAGCTACTTCCGAATCATTGAACGTGGCAGCAGCCACCGCTATCACCTGTGCGGAGTTTCGGCGTAGGGAAAGATAGTATCTGTAATTTTTCCGGATAACCGGCTATAGAGGAATTTTAAGAAATCCGTCCCCCGGTATGTACAGGATAAGACAAAAAAATCACGTATGTAAAATACGTGATCACCTAAAACAAATCTAAAAAGGATAAAAACTCACTTCCGTGAGAGTGGGTGGAGAACGGGGCTCGAACCCGCGACCTTCGGAACCACAATCCGACGCTCTAACCAGCTGAGCTACATCCACCATGTTCTTAAATCGAGTGCAAAGGTACATCTTTTTTCTAAATTCACACCCAAATCAGCAAAAATTTCTTTGTTCAAAATATCTAAATTCGTAATGATAGCAGAAAAGGATATCACGCGTGTATATCCTCGTATAACATCATGCCAACCTGTCCGCTAAATGCGTTTAGTTCGTAAATCTTTAAAAACCTGCAACAATTCCGTCAGGCATAATCACATGATAGATTTCATTCTTGGACTGCTGCCTCACCTCTGATGTTATATGTACTGTCACATCTGTATTTTCAGAAGTAACATACGCACAGTTTGGCGTATTTCCATTTGGCTCGGTAGTAGCGGAAACAGGTTGATGAGCCACAAGCCCTGACAAGGGTATTGGTATATCGCCGATCATTGGGCGCTTGAATGTTATTTCAGCTTCAGGTATATACCGCTTGTTATCCTTAAAACAATATATCTCCACGAAAGCCTTATTATCATTGCGCCATAAAAGCTTTCTACCGGAAAATAACAATCGTCCAATCCGCGTAATCGTCCCATCCTTCCTGTCCGTTATTGTCATACAAACCCAAGTATGAGGCTCACCTTTAAACTCTATCGTTTCCTCTTTTATTAAAGACAATGTATATGTCCCTTTTGTCCATTCGTAAGGACGCCTTACACTGCAAAATTCACCTTCATTGCCTGCACTGGCGCACAACCCATTCTCATACATCTCCACATATTCTACTCCTATGGGCGTTACCTGATCATAGCTCCAGCGGGAAAAGATACCCCCTTTTCCTTCCTCTCTTGTCTCGGTCAAATTCTCTTTTGTAGGAGATCCGCCTATATTTGTCTGGATTCCGGCATAAAATTGTTCACCATTAAAAGTTCCGTTAAAGGGGGATATATACAGACAATAATCTGTTGACACCTCCTGATTAATCATTATATCCATATCTATACGCTGGAAATCAATAATACTGTCGGCATAGGACCATTTAACCTGCATCAGATGCCAGGGTAACGAAGGAAGAGTAATATTCTTCAACTCTGCAAGTTCATAAATGTCACCTTTAAATTCATTTATTGTGCCGGCATATTCTTCCAGCCTCTGCCTCTTTCTTTCTTTTTGTTTCAAGAGAAACGGATCCAAAATTTCGACCGTTTTCAAACCATTTTCATTATCTCCTTTATTGAAATATAGAGATCGCAAGAAAGGTATCATCTCATCTTTAAACACACTTCCATAATATTTTTCCATGAACGAGGGCAATTGCAGGAAAAAGCTATCCGGTTTATTCAGGTGTATGTTGGTTAAAAGTTTATAGGAATCCGTAGTAAAAGGATGAAAAATACTGTCCTTGTGTTGGCCGTAAAAATCGATGGCCTCTTCGAATCGCAATCCGTATAACAGATCGGCCAATTCCTGATCGTAATTTCTCGTTTGAGCGGGGAGTGTCAGCGCTCCAAAACCAATTAACAAAAATAGAATAATGGAACATTTCATAATATTTCTTTTAATAAAGTTGATGAATGTCTTTTACAATCTGGCAAGATTATTGATATACTCATTTTTTTATTAAAAATCAACCCGATATAATTGGGAAATATAGAGGAAAAAACGACAAAAAACAAATTTTTATACATTTTTAAACAATATACAGAAACATATGGATAACTTCCTCATTCACAAGATCCGAAATCCTGTGATTGCGAAGACAACCTATGCAAACCTCATTCGGTTGACCTGAGGTCTTTTATGCGCCAATCCGGTAAAATTTTCATGTGATATACTCTTCTTGCCTGAAAAAAATAGTATATTTACAGAATATTAGGATGCGCCTCGGACAAGCTTAAACAAGTTGGGCTTGTCTCTCGGCTTTCATTATATTGAAGTTGTTTCAATTCAAAAAACGAATCGACTGTGTCAAAAAAAGTCAAACTGTCCGTATTGGGAATATCTTTCAGCCAGGTGCAAGCCGGAGCCTATGCGCTTATCTTCGCAGAAGAGAACGGTATCCGCCGGCTGCCGATTGTCATAGGAACACCCGAAGCGCAATCCATTGCCATCGTAATGGAGGGGATTACCCCTCCCAGGCCTCTCTCGCACGACCTGATATGCTCTATCTGGAAAGAACTGGGGATTGAATTGCTGGAGGTTTTGATCCATAAGTTTGAAGACGGGGCCTTTTTTTCAGAACTGCTGCTGTTACAAAACGGCAAAGAGTACCGTATCGACTCCCGCACCTCCGACGCGGTAGCGCTCGCTATCCGCACCCACTCTCCCATCTTCACTACGGAGGAGATCATGCAGAAAATGGCGATCGTATTCGATGAACAGACACCCGAAAGCTCACCGGAGTTGAAGGGTAATGAGCCCGTTCAGGAAGACGAGGAACTGTCGGATCTTCGCCTGGACGCCCTCAAAAATCGTCTTGATGATGCTGTGAGAGAAGAGAATTACGAGTTGGCTACCCGCCTGCGTGATGAAATAAACCGAAGGGAAAATAAATCCTGAATCCGGGCATATGGCTGATACACTCTTCTATTCTCCCGGTATCCGGCAAAATTCCCTGCTTCCCGAAAAGGAATCGCAACACTGTGTAAAAGTGCTCCGTATGCGGGAAGGTGACAGGCTGACCGTCACCGACGGGGAAGGTTCTTTTTATGAATGTATACTCATCCAGGCCCATCCGAAACATTGCCTGGTAAGTATCCAAAACAGCGTTGATAAACCCAAAGGGTGGAATTACGGGCTCCGGATAGCTTTTGCCCCCACTAAACAGATGGAGAGGAACGAATGGTTCGTAGAGAAAGCCGTAGAGATCGGAATCGACCGCTTTACCCCTATCCTCTGCAATTACTCCGAACGAAAAGAGATCAAAAAAGAGCGGCTGGAAAAGATTGCTGTTTCGGCAATGAAACAATCGCAGCAGGCTTATCTACCGGAGATTGAAGAGTTGACCGGATTTGAAGAGTTTATTTCCCGACCGGTCAGCGGAAAAAAATATATAGCCCACTGCTATGATCTTCCCAAAGAGCCGCTGGCACAACTCTATCAAAAAGAAGAAGATGTGCTTATCCTCATCGGGCCCGAAGGAGATTTCAGCCCTGAGGAGGTGGAAAAAGCAATTGCCTCCGGTTTCGAACCTGTCACGCTGGGTGAGTCGCGGCTCCGGACGGAAACCGCCTGCCTGGCAGCTATCCATACTATACACGTGATAAATCGTTTACAGTAGTATATCACCAGAGAATCCGATTTCACACAATGGATTATTTTGTGCTTTCTATCGCGATCTCTTTTTCCAGTCGAATCATTTTCCCTGAACTCGTAACACCTTCACCGATGACCTGATAGGTGGTTGGCGTGTCAGCAGAATAAAACTCCACCAATGCCTCCCCCTCCTTGGAAAACTGTACATTCGGTTTCCAGTAAATGGTAGTACGGTGATCGGGCGGTGATGATTCTTTCTGCTCTTGTGTCTCGTAGGCAGGAGTATAAAATTCTGCCGGAAGTTGATAGCCGAGAGGCTTTATCCTGTCGATATTCATCGATTTGACGTTCTTCTGTACAAATCCGCCTTTTGTAGTAATTACAATAGCACCGTTGGTGTGGGGATAAAAGCCCAACATCCCCGTATTATCTTTTATGACAAATAAGTTATCGATAGAACTGACATCGATCATATCAAGTTGATCAAAGAAGTTTTCGTATGTCATATCATCAATAACAAATAACACAGGGCTCTCTGAACGGGTAGTAGTAATTATATCGGATTTTACAATCAAGCCGGGTGTGGAAATCAGCAACGAGCGTAAGCTGCTGACCTTGCGTTTTTCAATATCCTCTGCAGTGACCAATCCAGTAGCATAAATAGGAGAATAGAATTTTGATTCCTTGTATTTTTCCAAACTTTGTGCCGTTACTGTTACCTCATCCAGCATTATTGTGCGGATGCCGTATTTCTGGGAATACTCTTCATTGGCTTTTTGCAGATAAGCGTCTAAATCGTTATCCGGTTGACCGGTTGTTGGGGGGCGTACCGGGATAGTAGAGAATGTGTAATCCGGAAAAGTTGCAGGGTCTATGTTGATCAGGTTATTTCTGCCACCCTTCTTACTTAAAGACTGCACCGTGATTTCAGTACCTTCAGGATATTCCACTTTAAACATAAAGCGCCCTTTCTCATCTGCAGTTGTCGTTTCTCCGCTGAACAGCGAATCCAATGTGGCATACAGGCTAATATTACCTTCTTTTAAACTGCCGAATATAACTTCCGATTTTCCGCTTATTTCCTGAAATTCTTCGGGAGGAAACTGGTCAGGAACACTTATATTCCCCTGCAGAAGATTAGGAATATCATACCTCCTCCACCCCTGGGTCATCATTAATGCATCGAGGCCATATTTATCCACGATGTCATAACCTTTAAAATAGGTGGCAGGAGATTCGATAAAACCTTTTAATTCCGAAGAAAGTAAAAGAGTAGAGAGTAAACTGTTTGCCGTATCCTGGCGAACAACATTTTTATCGGTCACAGAAACAGCAATATTGTCCGAAACAGCAATTGTATCGGAATCTGTCAGCTTAAGCCTGAGGCTGACGAGCTGCCTCCGTTTATATGCCGGGGCTGATAATCCGGTATCCAGAGATGCAAAATCATTCGGGTTGAGATTAAACAACAACCGTTCGCTGAGAATTTCCTTCTTATTGCTCAGCAGGAGAATGCTTATGATTCCGGTCGGAAAATTATGGACCGCAAAGGAATAGGGGGTCGATTGATTTTCCCAAAACTGATGAAAAAAAACCAACCCTTTATGATGAATCAAGATAGATACGGAATCCTCCGGCGCCGCATTTCCTCTCAGCATGGAGACCATGATCCGATTTCCACCGGTAATCCTGGCTGAAACTGTTCTTGAGCGAAGGTCGGGAATAGGCAGATCCAGTCGTTTCGTATCGCTGTTTTTTGTCTTGCAAACAGCATAATATTTTTCATGTGCTTCGGGCATAAAATTAAAAAACCCCATTCCGGATTTTAGAGAATTGAATTTTACGATCTCTTCATCTTTCGAATTAAACAGAATACCGGTAACTTCTTCGCCTAGTCCCGAAGGATTAATGGCTTTAAAACCCACCTGGCATGCCTTACCGGGAACGAGATAGCCTCCCTCGGGATGGAAGGTTATATCAAAATCATTTGCCTCATATGGAACCGGATAATATCTGTTGTATTTTCTCCCGTTATGCACAATCCCTAACAGTAAATTTCTGGTGTTCCTTTTTTTTGGTAAGGTGAAATCCCATTTAAAATTGTTACTCTTATCCGGCGAGATGCTTCTTGCCGTTTCATCTAAAAGTTTAAAAGTAACGACTTCGGGGGCGATGGTATCTCCACTTGCGGGATCCGCAAATCTGAAATTTACATTGACCTTGTTTCCGTTTACGGCAAAACCGGGGATAGGCTCAATTTGCAGGGAATAAGGATCCAACACATGAATTGTTTTTTTAAAAAAAGCTTCATTTCCTCGATTTCTCATATACCGGGTGTACGCTCTTATAGTGTAGTCACCTTCAGGGAGTTCCTCATCCAGATCGAGATAACCGGAATAGACACCTATGCTGTCGGGCCTTATTTTAATTCGCTTTAGTAATTGATCAAAAGGATCGAAAAGTTCAATATACACATATCTGCTTATATAAACGGGCATATTGGTGGTTGCCTCAATCAGATGGCTTCTGAGCCAAACACGTTCACCGGATAAATAAGCGGATTTATCCGTTTGGACGTATATTTTTTCATGGGGAAAGCTTGTCAGTTGTTCGGCGAATCGGCTGATTACCTCATCGGGCTTCTGAGCAAAAATGATCCCGGTAATAATCAGAAGGAAAATAATGGACATTAACTTTTGCATGATACAAGAATTTTATTTTTGCTTTACCAACTCCCTGCGAACGATTGTGCAAACGTTTTGTTTGAATCCCCGATTAACGCAGATTGTAAGTGAAGCCTGAATGATCAACCTGAAAGATAATAATTTCTTCATCCCAAACTACATGGCAAATATAGAGTATTTTCCGAAAAGAATAAAGGTTTTTTATCAATTTTACAACAGAGAAAAGAGTCCGGATGTCCTTACCTTATTAAACCTCTTTCTTTGCCGAACACGGGAAGAAAATAATATTTTTTATTATTTTTGTCTTATATTGTAGGAACGGATAAACGTATTTATACTTCAATATTCTAAAAATAAGTATTTTAGATAGAGAAACAACCTTAATTTACAAAAATTTAAGTATTATTGAAATGAAAAAGAACCTTTTTGTCCTCTCTCTCATCCTGTTGCTTTTTGCTATGGGTTGTAATGTCGGCAATACAAAAAAAGAATTACCGAGAATTGCCATCGCGGGCATTGCCATTGAATCGAGCACATTTTCACCGGCAGTAACCCATGAAGAGGCTTTCAGGGCGCGCCAGGGGGAAGATGTCTTTACCTATTATCCTTTCTTTGCTCCCGACTCGGGAATAATCGACCGTGCCCAATGGCTCCCGACTCTCCGCGGACATGCCATGCCGGGAGGTATTGTCACGCGCGAGGCTTATGAGTCGTTGGTGACCAAGACGCTGGAACTGCTGAAAGAGACATTGCCTTTGGACGGGCTTTTCTTCGATATCCACGGAGCGATGAGCGTGCAGGGGCTGGATGATCCCGAAGGGGATTTTTTGGTGCGCATCCGTGAAGTGGTGGGTACCGACGTGCTGATCTCCACCTCGATGGATCCGCACGGCAGTGTGTCACCCCGTCTGGCACAGAACACCGACCTGATTACCAGCTACCGGCTTTCTCCCCACGAGGATGCCATCGAAACAAAAAAAAGAGCGGTCACCAACCTGCTTAACAGATTAGACAACGGAAAGGGGAAACCGGCTTACAAAGTGTGGATCCCTGTGCCTATCCTGCTGCCCGGTGAACAGACGAGTACCCGCGTTGAGCCGGGGAAAAGCCTTACCGGACAGATCCCGGGCTTATTGGAGGGCGACAAGGTGATCGATGCCTCCGTCTGGTTATCCTATCCCTGGGCCGACGAGCCGCGCAATCATGCAGTAGTGATGGCATACGGGGACGATAAGGAAGCCGTAACCCGGGCGGCCGAAACACTGGCGCGCCGTTTCTGGGATGTAAGGAAAGAGTTTGAATTCGTGGCTCCTACCACTTATCTGGATGAGGCATTGAAACAAGCGTTGGCAAGCGATAAAAAACCGTTTATCATCAGCGATATGGGTGATAATCCTACTGCCGGCGGCGCCGGAGATGTCACCTGGACCCTGCATGAGCTTTTCAAACGCCCCGAGTTCCGGTCATCCGGAAGCAAGACGTTAATTTACGCTTCCATTCCCGGTCCGGAATTGGTTAAAAAGGCTATAGAAGCGGGTGTGGGCGGAAAGCTCGATGCTATGGCCGGCGCTGAAGTGGACAACCGTTTTGCACCGCCTATACGTATACAGGGAGAGGTTACGGCTATCAAAGAGGATGATGCCAACAGCGAAGTAGTGGTGAAAAGCGGCAATATCTACACTATCGTGACGGAAAAGAGAAATGCCTATCACTATGAGAAGAATTTTACCGACCTGGGATTGAATCCTAGAGAAGCCGATATCATGGTGGTGAAGATAGGATACCTTGTACCCGAATTATACGACATGCGTGGTGACTGGGTGATGGCGCTCACACCCGGAGGTGTGGATCAGGATCTGGTACGACTTCCCTATAAACGGGTCCAACGCCCCATCTATCCGCTCGATCCCGACATGGATGATCCTGATCTGAGTGCACGGTTTATTCCGTTATCGGACGAAATAAAAAGATAAAACCCTACAATTATTAAAGAAATTGTACTAAACTTGTATTTTTATGAAGGTTGATGATCTACGTTCCTCAAATCATTTAATTTTAAGAATGAAAGAACGAAATTTAAAACCGACTGGATAATAGATGTAGTACAACATCCTGAAGAAGCTGTTTGGAAAAGCGATATTGCAGGATAATTTAGCAAAAATGACCAAAAAGGAGCGTTATAAAAAAGTGCTCGACTGGTTCGCGGCAAACGCGGAGTCGGCTGAGACGGAGTTGCATTATCAGAACAATTATCAATTGCTGACAGCAGTGATCCTCTCAGCGCAGTGTACCGACAAGCGGGTGAATATGGTCACGCCTGCCTTGTTCGAAGCTTTTCCCACCCCGGAAGTGATGGCGGTTTCGACTCCCGAAGCGGTTTTCGAATATATCAAATCCTGTTCTTACCCCAATAACAAGGCGAAAAATCTGGTCGGGATGGCGAAAAAACTGATCTCCGATTTCGGGGGTGAAGTTCCTACCGATATCGACTCGTTGCTCACCATCCCGGGAGTAGGACGTAAAACGGCTAACGTGATGCTGGCAGTAGCATTCGATAAGCCCGCCATGCCCGTAGACACACACGTTTTCCGTGTAGCCAACCGCATTGGATTGACCGACAATTCCAAAACGCCGCGTGAAACGGAACGGGAACTGGTGAAATATATCCCGGCAGCGCTGCTCTCAAAAGCGCATCACTGGCTTATCCTGCATGGACGGTATATCTGCGTGGCACGAAGGCCCAAATGCGAAATATGCGGGCTCAGTCAATGGTGCAAGTATTATAAGAAAAACCGTCGGCTTACAGATACCAAACACCATACTTCCTTGTAGAATAGTTAAATTGAAAAGAAAATGAGAGATTCTTTATGTAAAGAATATATTTCTTTTCCCTTTCATAAGACACATATGGAATGTTTTTTTAGCTTAACAAGTGATCTGATTTTTTTGGCATTATAGTACTATAGATAACTTTATGAAAAAAAACACATACGGAAGCAGTATGGAAAATTGAAATTTTAGTGTCGCTCGCTAAAAATATCCTCCTTTTTGAGTAATATCGTGAACACTATCCCCCTGATGAACCCAATTAAAAATTTCATTTTCATTTTTCAAAAATTGTTCAGCCCTGATCAATATATCGTATGCAATATCTCTTGGTACAACGACTACGCCATCAATATCTCCAATAATTACATCCCCGGGTTTTATATCAACATCACCTATTTTTATAGGAATCTGATAATGAGTAATCAAGCATCTCCCCAAACTTCCATTTGAAATTCTATACTCATAAAAAACCGGAAATTCTGCTTTTAATATTTGATGAGTATCACGTATACCCCCATCGATGCAAGCAGCTTTAACTTTCTTTCTTTTTGCGGTGGCAGTCATTACCCCCCCCCACAATGTTGCTTTATCATCACGACTTGTATCCCATATGACAAAGTGATCATCCGCCATCTCATCAAGCATCTGTGTTCTATACTCCATCTCTCCGGTTATTTTTACATTTGGGGCACTTTTCACAGTAAAAGCAAAACCTGCTATTGTCTTGTACTCCCGTAATGGCTTTATCCTACCGGGTAGGGCTTGTTCCAGTAAACAAGCCTCTCTCATGGCATCGTTAACAGCACCGGTATATAATTTTTCAAATCTTTGAAGCAATTCTTTATCTGGAATGGGAAATCCTTCGATAGATATCTTTTCACGGGTTTCTATTAGTTTTTCTAATTCCATCATGCCTATCTCCTTCTTATACTGACTTGTACTCATTTTAAAATTATTATACTGTTAGGGTTTAAACTTAAAATAACAAACTCATCCCGCCATCTACAAAGTAATTGCATCCTGTAATGTAACGTCCGGCTTCGGAACATAGGAGTAACACTAACTGAGCGCAGTCGTCAGGTTCTCCAATATAACCTAACGGTATTTTTTGTACCGTTTTCTTTAAATATTCAGGATTAGATAGTGCGGTTATATTTCTTGCCGTCCCAATTGCACCTGGTGCGAGCGAATTAACTGTTATGCCCAAGGGCGCCAGTTGTGGAGCAAGATTTATAACCAAATTGCTTAATGCTCCTTTAGACGCAGCATAAACACACATGTCGGGATGAGGGCGCTTTTCTTGTACAGAACCTATGTTTAAAATTCGTCCCCATTTTTTCACCTTCATATGAGGAACAACCCCTTGTATCAAAAACAGAGTCGAGCGAACATTCACATTCATTTGCAGAGCGAACTCTTCGCTTGTCACCCGCTCCCAGGGATTACGAATTTGATGGGATGCATTGGCTACCAAAATATCTACTGAAGGACAGTGATTTTCGCTAATAAATTTTTGATAGTTCTCCAAAACGTCCTCTTGTGCCAAATCAAAAGGCCAAAGCCAAACTTCTCTACCCAAACTTTTTACCTCTTCCGCGGTCTCTTCCGCCAATTGGGTATTGCTCCTGTAATTAATAATTACATCCGCACCTGCTTCTGCAAGGCCCAAAACAATAGATTTACCGATACCTTGTCCACCTCCGGTAATCAATGCGGTCTTACCCGATAAATTGTATTTACTTTGCATAACTTTTTATTTAATTTCTATTTCGTACCAGATCGTCTTATACTCTGGTTTTAACATGATCTCTGTTTTCCCGTCAATTAATATCACCGGTATCTCTTTCTTACGTTTTCCTTTAGGATTTAACGCAAAACTATCTTTACCAGCAGGGGCATCTAAAAGATGAGACATGTTCGTAACATTGACAGGCCCGTTATGGCTGATTAAGAAAGGAAAAAGAGGAGCAAATTCATTATTGGATGCTTTCCGGGAACAAGAAAACAACATAAAAATAATTAATAAGTAAAGTGTTGAATTTTTCATTTGTTAAAGTTTTATTTGATAATAGGTTATATTAAAATACTTCAAAACCATCTCCATTTTTCAATAGATCAAATTCTGTTTGTTTTCTATTTCCGGACTTATCTTTCCAACTAACAACATAACGTCCCTTAAACCCTCGAAATTTAACGACTCCGTCATTAGAGGTTTTTACTATTGTTTGGGTTCTCCATTCATTATTTATCAACTCGTCGAGAACATGATAAACAGGTTTTAACCTTAATTCTTTGTCGTATATTCCTGAAAACGATGGTTCTCCCGGTGCAGCACCTCCATCAACCACATTCCACCATGTAATCCCCATAACATTGGAGTGACTAAACCAAAGCCTATAAAAATTTTTCGTGATCTCTGCTTGTATAGCCTTTCCTTCTTCCGAATCATCCGGAGCACTCACCGTAACTTCACTAACATGCAGCGGCCTACCAGCCTCAGACATTAAATCTAACCTTTTGTAAATTTTTTCTGGAGTTAAAATATCAGCACCGTCTGCAATCTTACGTGACTCATCCGGATTAAAAATATGCATTTGAAGACCTACATAATCTAGTCTGATACCTCTGTCTATCAAATTTCGTACTATTTCCAAATATCGACGGTATAGTGTCATATCCCAGTGCATATCCGAATCGTTTATATTGAATTTGACTAAATCCGGAAAATATTCCATTGCCCATCTGAAACTTTTATACGTGTAATCATCAGGCATTGCCCCTCTATTCGCTTGGTCTGTTGGTTCATTTACCACGTCCCAACGCTGTATTCGACCTTTATATCGTTCCGCTAACTTTCGGATATGTTTCTCAAAATGCTCTTCCATAATTTCTCGATCCTCGGGCATCCATGTAGGATGTCCCCATCTACGCATACCATAAATTATAGCATGTCCATTCATATTTATGCCTTTTGATTCACAAAAATCAACTACAGGATCTGTTGGCGGACGGCGATACTCATAAGAGCTCCCCGCTTCAAATCTAAGATTTCCCTGTTCAGGTTCCAGCGTTTTCCAATAAAATGGGATCGTGGCGGCATTAAACAAATCCCCAAAAGTCTCTTCATATTTTTTATTTTTCTTGGGACTTCCACAATCTCCGAAAAGAAAAATATTCCCTCCAAATAGGAAATCATGGCTTATTTGTTTAATCTCTATCTGGGTTCCTGCCGGAAGATTTTCAAATTTCAGTACAGCATCAGATTTGCGATTTTTCTCAATATCGGCGCTAATCTTATTTTGCACCTGCTCATTCCAAAAATTAAAATAAGCATCGCTCATAACGCTTTCAGAATTTTGACTAAAAACTCTACCAGAACAAATCAAACAGATTATTATCAAAAGTGTAGACTTCGATTTCATGTTTTTATTCTTTTATTATCCTGTTCATTGTTATCAATATAGACTATTCTATTATACCAAATTATGCTTTTCGGATTATCCAATAATCAATTTCTAAAATGGTTATTTATCCTTTCCGGTCCGGGCCACCCACCTCAACCCAGGAGTTTTATTATATTCTCTTCCTGCTAGATACCTCCGACATTTGGATACCAATCCGGGTTCATCGGATCCTGATGAAATCTAGCGTAATAATCCCCTTTTTCTTCAAAATAACGTTCATATTTGTCCATTTTTTCCTCGTCTAACTCTACACCTAAGCCTGGTCCATCCGGTACTTTAATGGTTCCATTCACATATTGCATTTTACCCCCCTGGATAATATCATCTTCCAAATAATGATAATGGGCATCACCGGGCATAGTCATTGCAGGTATAGTAGAAGCCGTATGCAACATGGCCGCCAACTCGATGCCGAATTCAGCCCCGGAATGCATGGCAACACCAAGATTAAATGTTCGGCATACTGCCGTTAAATCCTTTACTCCCCGAGGCCCTTCCCAGTAATGCAGATCTGTCAGTATAATATCTATGGCATCTTGACGGATAGACGGTCCCAGATCATCAAATTTATTGGGGTACATGTTGGTTGCCAAAGGTATTCGTACTTGCTGGCGTACAGCCCGCATCCCTTCTATTCCCCATGCCGGGTCCTCGAAATACTGTAATTCCAAGTCTTCCATCCGACGACCGGCTCTCACGGCTGTCGCTACACTCCAAACGCCATTGGGGTCGATACGCAATCCGAAATCATCACCCAGCTTTTCCCGGCAAAGCTCAAGAACCCGCACTTCTTCCATGGGATCCATCACGCCGGCTTTCAGTTTCATAGCAGTAACGCCTAAGGTCTCTTTCAGTTCTACACACAATTCTGCCATATCTTCTGCACACGTGTCATGTCCTCCACCCGGTCGATTATATCTCCAAAATAGGTAAGCGATCAGGGAAATTGAATCACGTACTTTTCCACCCAGTAATTGATGCATGGGAACATTACATGCTTTCCCAATTATATCCAAACAGGCAATCTCGATGGCACCATATAACCTGGCATTCGACAAATAATAGATACTTCGCAATACTTTCATTTTAATTTTTTCTAAATCGAACGGATTTATCCCCAGAATACGAGGTTTTAGCTTCAAAAGTGCCGCCCTGGAATCTCCACCACCTACTTCTCCAAGTCCCACGATACCTTCATCCGTGACCAATTCCAAGATGGTTCTCAACAAGTACCCCGGATGAACTCCGGTATTATGCCGTAGCATACAGTTCATTGGAATTGCCACGGTACGAACTTTCATGTCAATAATCTTCATCTCCCTGCTATTTTAGATAATACTCTTTTGTTTGTACATTCCCTAGTTGATCCGTCCATGTAATCCGGTAGTTCCCTTTAAACCCGCGAAATTTGATTTGTCCGTTTTTGTCGGATTGGGCTGTCAGATTGGTTTTCCATTCATTGTTTATCAGGTTGTCAAGTGCATAATAAGCGGGCTTCGCAACCATATCGCGAGTGAAAATACCAGAGACAGAAGGTTCGCCGGGTGCCCCGCAATCGTCCACCACGTTCCACCAGGTAATCCCCATCATCCGTTCCAGGCTGAACCATAAGCGGTACAGATTCTGCGTGATAATTGCCTGGATTTTTCGTCCTCTTTCATCATTTCCCGGAGCGGTAATCGTGATCTCACTCAGGTGAATTGGCAATTCCGCCTGGCTTAACCGTTCGTTCCATCCCCAGATATGATCCGGTGTCTGAATCTCTTTCCCGGCAGCAATATCCAGGCACTGTTGCGGATTAAACAAGTGCATCTGCGAACCCATAATGTCGACTTTACACCCTTTTGCCAGTAAATCTTTCGTTTGATCCGTGTAACTCTGACTGAGATTGTAATCATTGATATTTAAAAGAACATTCTCGGGGAAAACTTCAGTTGCCACCTTAAAAGCTTCATAGGTATAATCGCCGGGCATAATGCCATAATGACTCTTGGCAAGTGCACTTCCCGGTACCAACAAGCCTCTCTGATGGTCTGTCGCACTTTCGTTAACCACATCCCAGCTATGAACACGATCTCCATAATATTCAGCTAATTCTACCACTCGTTTTTCAAACAGCACTTTTAGTTTTTTCGTCAAATCCGGAAACATTTGTTCCAGTTGCTGTGCTGTTAAATTCTTATAGGCC
>ENA-UOOI01000257-UOOI01000257.1-fermentation-metagenome-genome-assembly--contig:-NODE-257-length-68902-cov-5.375572_pt1 | contig 68902 bp, 66 predicted proteins | sample MGYA00245779_ERZ724027 | MGnify/ENA primary metagenome ERZ724027 (study PRJEB28704, sample SAMN03018318) | fermentation metagenome | biome: anthropogenic terrestrial biome; feature: soil; material...
TGAGGTTTTAAATTGTTTGGAATTGCTGTTAATTCTCAATAAGTCCATATTTAACCTTTATCCTGTCTAATTTTTCAAGCATAGGTTTTGCGGTAAAATATAAGAAAATCACAGTAGCTGCAGCATGTATCAAATCAAAGGGAATTCCTTGAATATAAGTTAAATAAAACATCTCAGCTGTAGGATTTTCCTGAAACATCAATACGGTTGCGGGATTCATAATCCCTCCGTAAATAAAAAATGTGGCTAATCCTCCAAAGATACATAATGAAGCTGTATTTCTCCTTAATAGACCCTTCCTAAACAGTACTCCAGTCACAAAACCAATAATCCCAAAAGCGAACATTTGCCATGGAGTCCAAGGTCCTTGACCCATAAACATATTGGATACAAAACCGGTGACAGCCCCAACTAAAAACCCGGTTTCCCCACCAAATGCTACACCTGAAATAATTACAACAGCCACTACCGGTTTAAACTGCGGCAGCATAAAAAATGCGGCTCGCCCTGCTACTGCAATAGCGCAAAGTACCGCTATAATAATCAATTCTCGCGCCTGAGGCTTACGTCCTTCAAATATCATTACAAAGGGCAGCATAGTTTCTAAAATAATAAGCATGCTAATAAAATAATATTTTCTATCATCCAGATAATAAATACCTATATAAATAGTTAAGGGTATCGCAACAAGTATCATCAGCATAGCTGCCAATGTTCGCTTTGAAAGATGACGTTTGTCAATCGACACCTGTTCATTTTCTATTGCAGCTTGTTTGGGATATATCATAAAACCAAAGACAATTAACTCTATTGTCAATGCTAGGATTATAAATGTATAATTCCAATTGTCATTAATATCCCCCGTAATTACTGTATTAAAATCGCCTTTGGTAACAAATTCTAATATATTTCCCATATTTCTTGTGGCAAAAAAAATAGTTCCGATAAAAGCTAATAAGGCTAAAGTTGCGCCAATCTTACGCCACAATGGAATTTTCCTTTTTCTATCTTCTGTCTTTTCGACCGAATCTTCCCATAGTGAATCCACAATATCCACATCATCGGGAGGCTTTACTTGAAAAGATTCAATATCCCCTCCGCAGGCTATGATTACATCTTCCGCAGTTACTGCTGTTGGAAGCTTATGTCTTGCCATACGATTTGCAGTCGTAGTATAGAAACTGTTGTTGGAAAAAAACTTCTGAGGTGTATCCCAGCTTACAATATTGCCATCAAAAAACATGGCGCATCTATGGGCATATTTTGCACAAAACTCAATATCATGACTTACCATAATAATCGTAACACCTTTTTGCAAGAGCCCATACAAGATTTTGGAGAACTCCCGCTTAAACTCTGCATCCATACCTTTAGTAGGTTCATCCAAAATTAAAATTTTGGGTTCTAAAAGAAGTACCTTAGCCAGCGCCGCCCTCTGCTGCTCCCCGCCGGATAAATCATAAGGATGCATAGATAGCAAATTATCGAGATTGCATAACTTTACCATCTGATTTACTCTATTTTCTTTTTCCTCTTTGGATTTTTTCTGTTCCGAGAGCATTTCCAAGAGGTCTTCTTTTACGGTTTTCTTCACAAATATTGATTGTGAATTCTGCGGCAGTACGCCCAACATATTATTAAATAATTGCTGATTGCTGATCTTAGATAGCCCTTTGCCATTTATTTTTACAGTTCCTCTATAAGGTTTATTGATACCGGAAATCAGGGATAATGTTGTGGTTTTTCCGGTGCCGTTTCCACCTAGAATAGCATAAAATTCACCGGGATATATTTTCATAGAAAGCCCTTTAATTACATCGGGTGCTTCCTTTTCGTATCGAAAATATACTTCATCAAATTCTATAATAGGCTTAGTATCTTGCCTATACTCCAGATAATCATCAGCCACAGGCACTTTGCCTAAAGGATGATCTTCCGCAAAAGTATCCAGCCATTTCCTGCCCTCTCTTACAGTTACCGGCCATGTTAGATTGTTTTTTACTCCGGCATAAATACGCATAGGCACCGGCATGGCAAGAAACATGCTATGCTGCATCTCTTTTAATTCTCTGCCTACATCTTCCGGCGTTCCATCACAAATCAGTTGTCCATTATCCATAACCAGTATCCTATCTGATAAAGGAAATACTTCCTCCAGACGATGCTCTGTCATTATAACTGTAATCCCCAATTCCCTGTTTATCTTTCCTACAACTGAGAGAAAATCTGCCGCTGCAATGGGATCAAGCTGGCTGGTAGGCTCATCCAATATAAGTACAGAAGGCTGCATAGCCATAATTGAAGCAATGTTTAAAATCTGTTTTTGACCGCCTGACAGCTCGGACACATCTTTATAAAACCAATTTTGTATTCCAAAGAATGATGCCATTTCCGATACCCTGAGACGAATAGCGGGAGTATCAAATCCCAAGCTTTCAAGACCAAATGCCAGTTCATGCCATACCTTGTCCGTAACGATTTGATTGTCCAGTGATTGCATTACAAACCCGATCTTGGCGCTTTGAGTTCGTTGGTCAAGGGATGTTAACGGAGCCCCTTCAAATAAAATCACCCCATCTCTATCCCCATGGGGTGAAAGAACAGTCTTAAGCTGTCTAAACAATGTGGTTTTCCCACAACCGGAGGAGCCGCAAAGAGTTACGAATTGCCCTTGTTCAATGGTTAGGGAAATATCATCAATAGCCCTTTTATCTGTTTGAGGATAGGAAAAAATTAAATTTTCGATTCTATAGCTTTCCATTTCCAATCCTCCTTTATATTAATTGCAACCGGCGCCAAACATAGAGCCAAATAAGAAATATATAAACTCATGGAATATGGTTCAAATCTAACACCTCTCATGGTGGGGAAATACTTCCAGTAAAGTCCTTTCGTTATATAGCCAATTAAAATATATCCACCGAAAAATAATAAAAAAATTAGGGCATACTTATCCCTTTTATCAAAACGATAGATGGAAAAAGCAGTACGCCCCGGCAGTCCATAGCCGCGGCTTCTCATGGAATCCGCTATTTCAATAGCATTTTCCAGTGCCCAAGTCACCATAATTGAAAGGATTCTCATACCATGTTTTGCCCTTTGAATAATACTGCCATTGGATACATCTCGCCCTATGCATTTTTGCGCATTGGATACAATTTTAAGCTGCACTTTAAATCTAGGTACAAATCTCAATGTCATAGATAAAATCAAAGATAGCCCGGGAATAATCCTTCCAAATAGATATACGAATTTATCCGAAGTCATTACGGTATTGTAACAAGAAAACCAGCTTATTATAGTTACAAACATAATAGCCGCTGCAATACCGTAGGTAATAGATTCTAATGTCAAAGGATTGCCATCTCTTAAATAGGTCAATATAGTAGCTCCTTCGTGATTAAAGGCCGGATTGATTAATGCGGTAATAATCAGCATAGGCAGCATATATTTAAAATTAAATTTCAATGCCTTTTTACCATTTAAATAAATGGAATAGGTAAAGGCGGATATCAAGGAAATACCCAGACAAACAGGATGCATAAAAAACATAGAAAAAACCAGTACCTGGGTAAAATAAACGAAATTAACAATTGGATGGTAATCAGAAAATGTATCTCTCATTATTCCCCTCCAAGGCTGCTGTGTCCGCCTACATCCCGACCAAGATCGCAGGTGTAAACAAATTCCACTACATCCCCTTCTTCCAACTTGTATCGGGAAACTCCGTAGTTTGGAAACCAGTCATTGACCTTATACATCCAGCCGGAAAGCTCTCCTACATCAAATTCATAGAGATTGTTGATACCACAGATATAGGCGCTGTTGTACATAGGAGTGTTACGAAATTCCATATGGATTTTATTTTTCTTCATCTCCCGCTGCAGAAGGTTAAATACACTTTCCCCTTCATAAAAAGTAACTTTTGTAGCGGGAAATATAACACCATCCTCCGGCACCAGTTCCCATTTTGCCTCATCAAGGTAATCCATATTATCCAAAATAGTATCACATCGAACGGATAAAGTACAGGTATATGAAGCATCCTTTACAACAGTATCTTGAGGCTCTACAGGGATGGGTTTCCCTTCCGGCACCGGGTCGGTAAGATATTTATCCTTCCCTGTTTTAGTGTCAATAATCATCCCTTTTTCTTTGGAATAAGACTCTGAACCTTCTTCAACTACTTCGGAGGATTCAGACTTTTTTGGTTTTTCACCTAATTTGTCCAAATCCGTCTGTGCGCCCGATTCCGTATTTTCCCCATCTTCATTTAAACCGTCTAAATCATCATCTGTATTTAAGCTCTCTACGTCATCTGATTGTTCTTTAGATTCATCCTTATCTATAAGGGAAGGTTCTCCGGAAATATCTGCATTAATCTGCGAATCCTTATTATGGGGTTTATCTACTTTGACATAGTTCCCTCCCCAAAAATATGTGACCGTAAGGACAAATAAGATAAGTATCCCTGCAATTATTTTCCCTTTGTGCTTCTTCATTTTATCTCATCCTCTATAAAAGATTTGCCGCTTCCAACATAGAATATAGCATCTTGGCTACTTCATACCTCTTAATAGCGTCCTTTGGTCTTATGTCAATGTCATCTTGTGAAAGTATGTTCTTTTGATAGCAAAATGCTAATGAAGGTCTTGCCCAATTAGAAGAGGTAATGTAATCTGTAAACTGAGCCAATATATCTCTTACTTCCCCATCTGTCACGGCAGTTTCCATTCCGGTAAGCTTTGCCGCTCTGGCAACCATAGCAGCTGCCTCTTCTCGGCTAATAGTCCCCAATGGATTGAAGGTTGTAGGCGTAGTACCTTTTACAATTCCGTAACTATAAGCAGTACCAACTACATCTGCATACCAACTGTTTTCTGAAACATCTGTAAAAATACTATCATTCTTTCTGGGAAGTCCCAGCCCTTTTACTATAATAGAAGCAAATTCTGCTCGGGTCATGGTAGAATCAGCATCAAAGATTTTTTCGGTTTTCCCATTGATTATACCTCTCTCTGCCAATGCTTCAATTGATGACTTAGCTATATGGTTTCCAATATCATCAAAGGTTTTGCCGGGGGTTATTATTAGCATAAGTTTCACATCTGTATGTTTACCGGGTAACCCTATTTCTGTATCTTCTGCAGGTGGATTGACAATCTGCGCGGTATCAGTATCTCCCATACGATACAGGCTGTTTTTACCTGTTTTTGATCTGTTTGCAGCAACAAGAGCATAAAACGCCTGTTCAGTAGCCATTAAATTGCTGCCGCCATCAATTGTATGACTAAAACCCTGATTTTTTATATAAAATGTCATAAGGTTATTCAATAATGTATTTCCATTCTTTACAAACCTTGGGTCATCTAATGAAATACCCAGCTCCCCTAATGCTGCAATAACCTGAGCTACACTTTCAGAATTTTCCTCATTCCAACTAGCGTACCCGCCCTTATTGTTTTGCAGCTTGGAAAGGCAATCCAATGCTTCTTCCGTAACTTTTTTTACATCTTCTCTATCTTGATATTTTGCCAATGCTTGTAATGCCATTGCAGTAATATCCGGATCGCTTTGATAATCGTCATCTGCTTCTTCTGTCCCTCCATATAGTGAAAAACCGCCATCAGGAAGCTGCCTTTTTAGAATTTCATTTATATACATATCTCTGGTAGCTTGAACCTTTGCCTTAGGATTTTCCGGCATGGAATAATTGTCGCTATCCAGCGCTATAAGCGCAAATACGGGACCATTGATACCTTGCCAGATTGTCTTTTCAAAATCTCCTAAAGCAGTGGTCAGGTCATAACCTGCTACATCAGTAGGATCATAGCCGGCTGCAGTAAGTCCTAAAATTACGCGGGAATATTCAGTATATTTCTTATCATGCAGTATCCCATCGGCTGCTTTTACATAAGCCTCCACATTCTTATAATAATTATCATAATAACTGTCCGGTATATCAAATTCTGAACGAGCAAGGCCGATAACCGCCCATTCACCGCCAACAGATCCTACCTGCGGATTTTTAACAGTTTTTTGAATATAGTTTGCTGTATCCTTTATTACGTCATTTATATTTAATGCTGCTGCATAAGCTGTCATTGGAACAGCACTAAACATCATTATCATTGCCAATAGTATTGCCAATGGCTTTTTAAATCTCTTTCTAATCATTTTTATTTTCACCTTTCTTTTTCATTTTTGAAAGTCAATTTAGGCTTTAAGTCACCTATAGCTTGGATTAATAATTTTCTCTTGCCATCGTGCAAGACTAAAACTATATAATCATTAAAAAACGACTGCAACAATCAATTTTGACTGCCACAGCCGTGTTTCTGCGATATTAATTAAACCTTATTCAAATAAGGCTATTCTTTTGTAGGTCTTCTGACTTACACCTTAGCAGATTATCATATGCCAATCAAGCTCTGCCTTCCCAGTTTCCCAGTGACTGACTTTCGTCAACGAGCATTGATTATCGGTGCTTACAGCGGCGGTACCGTTCGGGATTTTCACCCAATTCCCTTTTTCAATCCTATGCACTAATAGAATCACAAAAAATCATATTCGATTTTATTTAATATTTCTTATTTTACATTTTACATAGATTAACAGATTATGTCAATCCTAAATTCTTTCCCAAGTTTTTCACCATGTAATTAAATTTAAAACACACATAACCCATTAAATTATTAGGCTTTATCTATCCTTCAATAAGTTTATAAGTGGTACCTGGTCCATTACCCAATTTCTCAATGATATTTTTATCTATAAGTGAATTTAGAATTCTTATGGATTTTGTTTTGTTAAATTTGGTTTTCTTGTCTAGTTCCGCCCTTGAAAGTTCTATTTCCTCTTTAAATATATCTAGTACAATATTTTCACCATCTGATAAATCTAACTTTTTGATATCTATAATAGGTAATATGATCTTTATATAGTTTTCGCTGATATCATAAATTGGTTTAGCAATATTGTTGGCATACTCTTCGTTTATTCTCATTATACCAGTCCCAAATTTTTCCATAATGTCCAGTCTATAAAAAACATCTGCTATTATTGGATTCCTTAATAAAGATATATTGCTATACAAATATTCATCTTTTGACATACCTGCCGGTAAACCCCCGGGAGAATTAATTTCTAGCTTATTTTCAAACATAGATATTTGAATATATGAATTTATATCCCATATTCTATGAACAATTGCATTTGCAAGAGCTTCTCTAAATGCTTCTCTTGGAATCAGTTCTTTTTTAATCCTTTGATAGCCTATTATTTCTTCATACTGATAATATCTTCCGAAGATTTCTATGGCTTTATCATATTGAGATAATAATGAAACCTCTTTAATAGTTTCTCTATACAATATTTGGTTTATATTTGCACCAAATCGAACTATATCTATGCCTGCAAATCTTATATTATTTTTATCTGACAATAATTCCGCAGCTACATTATAATCTCCATTTTTATCCAATAAGTTCAAAGTTTTTAGGATATCAGAAGTTAACTTTTTTATGCCTAACTTTTCCTTGAATTTTAACTCTAATATATTAAATTCTAAATGTTGAGTAGAAGCTTGCATTTCTTCATAATCTATATTTACCCCTTTTAATATTAATCTTCTTAACTCAAACCTATCAACTTCTACTGTAGAAGTGTCTGATCTTCTATAAACTTTATTATTATAATAATATGGAGTGTCTTTTCCTTCTTTTCCATTATCATCACCTTCCGGAATTCATGCTTATATTGTAACATGCAAACTTATTAAATGCAACGTAACTCTTATCGTTTCATTTATCGTTTCATTTTAAAGCGATATCTTGGATATCGTTGCATATCGATTGAAACGATAAACTTAGCAAAAATAAAAGGTCTAAATATTAATATTAAGTTTTACTTAACATAATTATATATTATAATATTACTTATGCGACAATGTATGTTAAAATAAACTTAACTTCAAATGCACTAAAAGGAGGTATAATTATAATTTGAATAGATGTATAGGAGTATTAGACTCAGGAATTGGTGGACTTACCGTAGTGAAAGAGTTACAAAAACAACTCCCCGGTGAAGATAATCTTTACTTTGGTGACAATAAAAATTGTCCTTACGGAAATAGAAGCGGAGAGGACATTTTAGCATTAACCATGAATATGCTCGAATTTATGAAACAAAATAATGTTAAAGCAGTAGCTATAGCCTGTAACACGATTTCCACGCTAATTGATTATTATAAGGATAAATTTGATTTTTCCATTATTGATATAACAAAACCAACTATTGACTATATTATTAACATGAACATATATGACATAGCTATATTAGGAACCGAATTTACTATTAAGACAGGAAAATATGAGAAGCTATTGCATGAAAAAAACCCCAATATAAGAGTTATAAATGAAGGCAGTAAATTACTTGCAGGACTTATAGATTCGGGAAAATTTGATTCTCCCGAAACCAGAGAAGTAGTAAAAAGTCATATAGATAATTTAATGAAAAAAGGAAATGCTGATAATCTAGTTCTTGCCTGTACTCATTTCCCGATAATAGAAGATGTATTTCTGGATATATCACCTCAATTAAATATCATTAACCCGGCCTTCCAACAAGCTAAGGCAATAAGCGAATATCTAAGCAGCAATAATTTACTTAATGATAAAAAAGAAGGAGAATTAGATATTTATACTTCAGGTGATACAAAAATATATTCAAATGTAATTGAAAGACTTAATTTAAAGAATGTTAACAGCATAAAAAACTCCCCTTAAACAAAAGCTTAAAGGGAGTTTTTATTAATTTATAGGTTATAGAAAGATTTCTTTCCTTTATATTGTGCCAATTCTCCTAAACCGTCTTCAATTCTTAATAACTGATTGTATTTTGCAACTCTGTCAGTTCTTGAAGGCGCCCCGGTTTTGATTTGTCCTGCATTTGTAGCTACAGCCAAATCTGCAATAGTTGAGTCTTCTGTCTCACCTGATCTATGGGATATAACTGCTGTATATCCATGAGTCTTTGCCATTTCTATAGCATCTAGGGTTTCTGTTACTGTACCGATTTGATTTAGTTTTATTAGTACGGAATTTGTTACTCCTAATTCTATACCCTTAGCCAATCTTTCTGTATTTGTTACAAATAGGTCATCACCTACAAGCTGAATTCTCTTGCCTAATCTTTCAGTAAGCAATTTCCATCCGTCCCAGTCATCTTCTGCTAATCCATCTTCTATAGAGATTATTGGATATTTATTTACCATTTCTTCGTAATAATCAACCATTTCTTCTACTGTTAATTTTCTGCCTTCTCCGGCTAAATTATAAATCTTGCTTTTTTCATCATACATTCCTGATGCAGCCACGTCTACAGCTAACATTACGTCTTCTCCCGGAACATATCCTGCTTTTTTGATAGCTTCTACAATTGTAGCTAGAGCTTCTTCATTGCTTGATAAATTTGGCGCAAAACCACCTTCGTCACCAACTGCTGTGTTTAAGCCTTTGCCTTTAAGAACTGCCCTTAAATTATGGAATATCTCTGCTCCCATTCTTAAAGCTTCTCTAAAGTTCTTTGCTCCAACAGGCATTACCATGAATTCTTGAATGTCAACGTTGTTATCTGCATGCTCTCCGCCATTTAATATGTTCATCATTGGAACAGGAAGAGTTTTGGCATTGACTCCGCCTACGTATTGATATAGTGGCATTCCTAATTCTTCAGCAGCTGCTCTTGCTACTGCTACGGATACTCCCAATATAGCATTTGCTCCCAATTTCCCTTTATTGTGAGTTCCATCCAAATCTATTAAAGTTTGGTCTACACCTATTTGGTCAAAACAATCAAATCCAATTATTTCATCTGCTATAATGTCATTTACATTATCTACTGCATTTAATACGCCTTTGCCTAAAAATCTTGATTTGTCTCCATCTCTTAATTCTACAGCTTCATATGCACCGGTTGATGCTCCTGATGGAACTATGGCTCTACCAAATGCACCTGTTTCTGTAAATACTTCTACTTCTACAGTTGGATTTCCTCTTGAATCAAGTACTTCTCTTGCATAAATATCGGTTATTATACTCAAAGAAACTCACTCCTCTTATTTTAATATAGTTCACAATTACTTATTAATTATTAGGCTTTTGCCTGTCATTTCCTCCGGTTTTTCCAATCCCAATAATTCCAGCAAAGTTGGCGCCAAGTCTGCTAGGATTCCTTCCCTCAACTTGATATCTTTATCCCCTACTAGAATCAAAGGAACCTTATTGGTAGTATGAGATGTGACAGGATTACCATTTTCATCTAATTCTTCTTCTGCATTGCCATGATCAGAGGTTATTATTGCATTCCCTCCTACATCTTCAAGCAAATCTATTATTTCTCCTAAACATTTATCAACGGTTTCAACTGCTTTGACTGTTGCCGGTATAACTCCCGTATGTCCTACCATATCCGGGTTTGCGAAGTTTAAAATAATCAAATCATATTTATTCATTTTGATTCGATTTAATATTTCATCTTTAACTTCATATGCACTCATTTCCGGTTGCAAATCATAGGTCGCAACCTTTGGTGAAGGTATCAACGCTCTGTCTTCATTCTCAAAAGGCTCTTCTCTTCCTCCATTGAAGAAAAATGTTACGTGAGCATATTTTTCTGTTTCTGCTGCTCTCAATTGATATAAGCCCTTATTGCTTATATATTCCCCTAATGTATTTTTAATAGGTTCATTTTTGTATGCAACATGAACATTTGGTATGGTCTTATCATACTCCGTCATTGTAACATAATAGGTTTTTACCTCTTTTTCTCTTTTGAATCCATCAAAGTTTTCATCAACTATAGCCCTAGTTATTTCCCTTGCTCTGTCAGGTCTGAAATTGAAGAAGATAACAGAATCGCCTGAATCAATTGTAGCTACCGGAGCATTGTTTTCCTTTATGACTGTAGGAATTATAAATTCATCATTAATTCCTTCTTTGTAGGATTTCTCAACTGCTTCTACCGCATCTACATCTTCTTTTCCCTTGCCCAATGTCAAAGCATCGTATGCCAATTGTACTCTTTCCCATCTCTTGTCTCTATCCATTGTATAATATCTGCCTGAAACGGTTGCAATTTTACCCACGCCAATTTCATCCATCTTTTCTTCTAATTCCTTAATATGTTCCTTCCCGATAGTAGGAGGAACATCACGACCATCTAAAATAGCATGAACATATACATTATCCACTGAATTTCTTTTCATAAGTTCCAATAGCCCATAAAGATGGGTATTGTGGCTGTGAACACCGCCATCTGAAACTAAACCCATTAGATGCATCTTTGAATTATTCTTTTTAACATTGTCTATGGCATCTAAAAATTCTTTCTTCTGGAAAAAGTCTCCATCTTCTATTGCTTTTGTAATTTTGGTTAGTTCCTGATAAACTACTCTACCGGAACCTATATTCAAATGTCCTACTTCTGAATTTCCCATTTGCCCTTGAGGCAGTCCTACAGCAAGTCCGCTTGCTTCAAGTTTTGTTGTGGGATATTTCTTTGATAATCTGTCAAAATTAGGCTTATTAGCTAGAAGTACAGCATTTCCCGGATATTCTTTTCCTATGCCAAAACCATCTAAAATTATCAACATTACAGGTTTTTTAGCCATATTGCCCTCCAATTAAAAATTTATCAACTTAACAAAATCCGTTCCCTTTAAACTGGCTCCTCCTACCAAGGCGCCGTCTATATTGGATTTTTCCATTAACTCTTTTACATTACTTGGCTTAACACTGCCGCCATATTGTATTCTTATTATTTCTTTTTCATTTTCACTATAGATTTCACCTATAGTCTTTCTAATAAACCCGCACATATCATCTGCATCACTTGATGAGGCAGTTTTACCTGTCCCTATAGCCCAAATAGGCTCATATGCGATTACTATATCTGCAATTTTATTGCCGGGTATATCTTTGAATGCATTTATGACTTGGGCTTTTACAATTTCTTCTGCTTTTCCAGCTTCTCTTTCTTCCAAAGTTTCGCCAACGCATACTATTGGTAGAAACCCGGTTTCAAGGGCTGATTTTATCTTCTTGTTTACTGTCTCATCAGTTTCATTGAAGTATTGTCTTCTTTCAGAGTGACCGATTATGCAATAGTCTACTCCAATTTCTTTTAGCATCATCGGTGATATCTCACCTGTATAAGCGCCGCTTTCTTCCCAATGCATATTTTGCGCGCCCAATTTTATGTCCGTGCCTTTAATAGCTTCTTTTACATCTTTTAATGCAGTAAATGGAGTACACACTACTGCCTCAACATTCTCATTGAGGTTTTGAATCTTAATCTCTTCAATCAATTCCAATGCCTCTTTTATAGTATTGTTCATCTTCCAATTCCCTGCAATTATAGGAGTTCTCAAAACATTACCTCCTTATATAAATTTTTTATTGATATATTGTACTTTGATTTTGTCTATTTTTCCGATATCGCTGCGATGCCCGGCAGAACTTTTCCTTCTAATAGTTCCAAGCTTGCGCCGCCTCCTGTAGAAACATGAGTTACCTTATCGGCTACTCCGGCTTTTTCTACAGCAGATGCACTATCTCCACCGCCGATAATTGTAGTGCCGCCTGATTCTACCAATGCATTTGCAACTGCGAAGGTACCTTTGTTGAAATTATCCATTTCAAATACACCCATAGGTCCATTCCATACTATTGTCTTTGCTCTTTTTATTTCTTTGCTGAATTCAGCTATTGATTTTTCACCAATATCCAATCCCATCATATCACTGGGAATCTTATCGATACTTACAGTTTTAAATTCCGTATCATTTTTAAATTCTTTAGCTACAACTACATCTACAGGTAACATCAAATTTACATTATTTGCTTTAGCCTTTCCCAATAAGGATTTTGCCAATTCAACCTTATCTTCCTCCAAAAGTGATGTTCCAATATCGTAACCTTGTGCTTTAAGGAAAGTAAAAGCCATTCCTCCGCCAACTATTATGGAATCCACCTTACTGATTAAATTCTCAATTACTCCGATTTTGTCAGATACTTTAGCACCACCCAATATTGCTAAAAATGGTCTCTCAGGATCTTCTAAGGCTTTCCCCATAACGGATATCTCTTTCTCAACTAAAAATCCAACTGCTGAAGGAAGATAAGTTGATACTCCGACATTAGATGCATGAGCCCTATGTGATGTACCAAAAGCATCATTTACATATAATTCTCCAAGAGAAGCAAGGTCTTTGGAAAATTCTTCTCCGTTTTTCTCTTCTTCTTTTCTATATCTAGTGTTTTCCAAAAGAGCGACATCTCCATTTTTCATGTCTTTCAGCATATCTTTTACTCTTTGAGAAACAACCATATCGTCTTGTGCAAATATTACGTCTTTCCCAAGCAACTCGCTTAACCTTTTAGCTACAGGAGCCAAGCTGAACTTAGGATTTGCTTCTCCCTTTGGTCTTCCTAAGTGGGACATCAAAATTACCTTAGCACCTTTTCCCACTAAATATTTAATAGTTGGTAATGAACTGGTAATTCTAATATCATCGGTTATGTTTCTATTTTCGTCCATCGGAACGTTAAAGTCACATCTTACTAAAACTCGCTTGCCTTCATAGTTATAATCGTTTAATGTCTTTTTATTCATTTTATTCACCCCACTTAACGTTTAAGAGTCGGGCTCTTATTAAAAGAACCCGACTTATTAATTAATTTTTCGTAGCAATTAATCTAGCTAAATCTACTACTCTGTTTGAATAACCCCATTCATTGTCATACCAAGAAACTACCTTAACCATATTGTCTATTACCATTGTTGAAAGAGAATCTACTATAGAAGACCTATTGTCCTTTTGATAATCTCTTGATACCAATGGTTCTTCTGAATAGCCAAGAATCCCTTTTAATTCGCCTTCACTAGCTTCTTTTAATGCTTTATTTACTTCTTCTGCTGTAGTCGGTTCATTAACTTCAAATACTACGTCTACCATAGATACTGTAGGAACAGGTACTCTAACTGAGAATCCATTCAATTTACCTTTTAATTCAGGTAATACTAATGCAACGGCTTTAGCTGCCCCAGTCGTAGTAGGTACTATATTTTCAGCTGCTGCTCTGGCACGACGAGGATCTTTATGTCTTTTATCTAGTATTTGTTGATCATTTGTATAAGCATGTATTGTAGTCATTAAACCTTTCTTAACTCCAAATTTTTCTACAATTACCTTTGCAACCGGTGCTAAGCAGTTTGTAGTACAGGATGCATTGGAAATTACATTGTGTTTTTGTGGGTCATATAAATGATCGTTAACACCCATTACTATAGTTATATCTTCATTTTTTGCCGGAGCAGTAATCATCACCTTTTTAGCTCCTTGTTGTATATGTTTTTCTAGATCTTTTTTGTCTTTAAAAGCTCCTGTTGAATCTATTACCAATTCTACTCCTAATTCTCCCCATGGAATTTCAGCAGGATCCCTATGAGCAACAACCGGAATCTTCTTACCATTGATAATAAAGCCACCTTCATATGTTTCAATAGTACCATTAAATTTACCATACATTGAGTCGTATTTGAATAATAATGCTAAGTCTTCTAATTTACCGGAAGCGTTGATTGCTACCAAATCAAACTCCTTAACATCTTCCTCAAAATAAGCCCTAAGAACATCTCTACCTATTCTGCCAAAACCACTTAAACCAACTTTTAAAGTCATAAAAATTCCTCCTTAACTTAATTTTTAGTTAATTTATTATTAATAATCTCCAAAATCTTTTTGGCTGCACTTTCATCTGTAACCAAAGTCATTTTACTGCTGAGATGGGAGATTGCAATAATTGCCTCTGCCTTTTCTTCACCACCGGCAACCCCTATAATATGTTCCATTTCTTTATATTTATTTAGGCGTATTCCAATGGTTTTATATTCCCATATTTCATTGCCTTCAATATCAAAATAATGTCCAAATGCTTCAGCAACTGCTCCATTTTTTAGCAATCCGTCGATCTTCTCCTTGGGTAAATTTCGCCTATTTGCCATAATATCGGCGCGGCCTAAGCCAAAAAGCAAAATTGTCATGTTGTCAATAAGCTCAATTGCTTCTTTAATTTCACCATTTTTCGCAATCATCTCTAAAGCTTCCTTCTCTAGGCTGTCCGGCACATAAAGAAGTCTATAATTTCCACCAAGTTTTTGACTTATTTTGGCTGCAATTGAGTTGGATTGGGTCTCCACTTCCTTACCTAAACCTCCTCTAGCCGGAATTACAGTCACATCATATGGTTTATTGCTGGGGGTCATCTCATCAGCAACGGTAGCCATTGTACTGCCACCGGTGATTCCAATGATATCCTTTGGTTTGATGATATCCTTCAACTTCGCTGATATAATTTTACCCATTTCCCTTAAGACTAATCCATTCTTTTGAGAATTTCCGGGTACGATAATGACATCTTTTATTTTTAAAGCCTCTTCAAGTTTCTTCTCTAACTCAGGCATGCCTTTCAAGATGACATATACTTCGTTGAAGTCTTCAACTAATCTATATCCTTCTTTAGTGACGCTCATCCCCTGCGAATCTACTGTTACCAAGCTTAACTCTTTGAGAATATTAATCTCATTTCGAATATATCTTTCCGGCATTTCTAATTTCTGAGATAATGTCCTTCTACCTATAGGTTGATTATAATAAATACCCCTCAAAATTAAATATCGCCCTTCTACAATATCAGTAAATTCAGGTGAAATGCTCTTTATCAATTTTATAATATCTATAGACCCACCTCCTTGCCAAGTGGGATGTATTGTGTCCCATATGTTCATTTATCGTCCCACTTATTGCAAAAAAATAAACCATCTAGACACATTATATATTATAAATTTTGGTAATGCAAGAACTTTGAATAAAAAAATGACAATATCAATATCAATTCACAGTTCAAAGTTCAAAGTTCACAATTGTTGGGGTCTATCTCATACTGTCCTAGAAGTTCGACCCCAGCAACTCTTCACTCTTCGCTCTTAGTTCTTCACTATTCTTCCAATTGTGCATTGTGAATTGATTTAATATCTTCTTCTTAACGTAGATGAAGGTATATTTAACTCATCTCTGTATTTAGCAACGGTTCTTCTAGATATAATTGTGCCTTTATCTTTTAATAGATCCACTATTTGTTGATCGCTATAAGGCTTTTTATGATTCTCATTATCTATTATCTCTTTGATAGTTGCCTTTACACTGGTTGAAGAAATATCTCCTAATTGACTGTTTAGCCCTGCGCTAAAGAAGTATTTTAATTCAAACAGTCCTCTTGGCGTTTCCACATATTTGCCATTTGTAGCTCTGGAAATAGTTGATTCATGCATTTTAATATCTTCAGCAACATCCTTTAAAGTAAGAGGCACTAAATGTTTTTCACCTTTTTCAAAAAAGGCCATTTGATGTTTCAAAATGGATTCTACAACTTTATAAATAGTTTGTCTCCTTTGATCTATGCTTTTAATTATCCATGTTGCAGAATTAAGTTTTTCTTGTAAAAATTCTGTAGTTTCTTTATCCCCGCCATCTTTAAGTAAGTTTTTATAAAAATTATTTATATTTAGCCTCGGACCTGTATAATCGTTTACAATAATTATATATTCGCCATCTAAGTATTTTATAGTTGCATCCGGTACAATATATTTTACTTCATTTGAATTTCCACCATATGTTCTCCCCGGCTTGGGTTCTAGCTTTTTAATAAAATCACATGCTTTTTGTAAGTCCTCTAGACTCAATTCCATTTCTTTTGCTATTTTAGTCATTTTGTTGAAAGCGATATCCTTAAGATGATTTTTTATCAAATCTTCTATGATCGGATAATTATATTCCTTTACTTGAAGAAATAAGCATTCCTCAAGGTCTCTCGCTCCCACTCCAATCGGATCAAGTCCTTGTATAATCTTAAGCATAGCTTCTACTTTACCTGTATCTTCGTTCAAAGTCTTTGCTATTTCAGAAATATCAGTTTCAAGATATCCGTTATCATCTATGTTTTGAATAATATATTCACATATTTTAAATTTTCTATCATCAATATCTATAAGACGCAATTGGGATATTAAATGCTCTTTTAACGTAGGCATATAGCTTACGAAGGATTCATAATTATATTCTTTAATGTTTTTATCTATTTCAGGTTTATAGCTGATATCGTCGTATTTTTCAAAGTATTCTTTCCAGTCGATATCTATTTCTTTATCCGGTTCGCTGAGTTCGACTTTTTCAGTTTCCACTATAGGTTGCTCTAATTCAAGCATTGGGTTTTCTTCTAATTCTTTCAATATATATTCATTTAATTCAAGGCTAGTATATTGAAGTAATTGTATAGCCTGTCTAAGTTCCGGTGTCATTATTAATTTTTGGGTTTGCTCTAGGTTTAAATTATAGCTAAGCCTCAATCTACTCACCTCTTCCTAATATTATTATATCAAATCAAAATACAATTGTAAAAGCAATTCACAATCTAAATCAATTCACAATTCATAATTCACAATTCACAATTCACAATTTAAAAGAGGAGTTTCTTCTATAGACAAACTAATATTCTTTAGAAAAATCTCCTCTTCTTTTATTTTGATTTATTTACTATGTTCTTTACTCACGGTTCACTATTTGTTATTCACTGTTAGTTGAATTTTTCTATCTCTGCGCCTTATCATATGGCACACCCTCTGCTTTAGGCGCCCGTGATTTCTTAGATGTAAATGCAAGAACTATCATTGTAGCTAAATAAGGCATCATCTTATAATAGTTTTGGTTGATACCCAAATTGTATAAAAATGGTATGAGGGATACCGAATAAGCTAAGGTTCTTAAAAACGCAAAGAACAAGGATGCAAAAAAAATCTTTATGGGCTTCCACTGCCCGAAAATCATAACCGCTAAAGCTAAAAACCCAAAGCCTGCTACCCCTGTATGCCCATTAACATTTCCATCCATTACACCTACACAGTAGAAAAATCCACCAATTCCTCCAAAAATGCCGGACAAAGATGTCCCTAAATATCTCATCTTAGTCACATTGATTCCTACTGAATCAGCTGCCTGAGGATGTTCCCCGCAAGCACGTAGCCTAAGCCCAAATTTAGTCTTATAGAATATGATTATTGCAATTATGAGAAAAACTAAACTGATAAAAACTGTAAGATAGGTCCTTTGGAAAAACATCTTGCCTAATATCGGAATTTTTCCCAAAACCGGAAATTCCTTAATATAAAAATTCATATTTGTCGTTATCCCATCACTCATAAAAAACATCTTTGAAACCAAAAGTATTACTGCAGGAATCAGCATGTTCAATGAAGTTCCTGTAATAACTTGATCTGCTTTCATCGTGACAGCGGCAAAAGATAAGAGCAATGAATAAATCAATCCTGCAGCTGCTGCAATCAGCATCCCTAACAATAAAACAGTTTGAGGGCTTAATCCCAAATCCTGTACGAAATACACAAATAACGTAGCAAAGAATGCTCCAAACAGCATTATACCTTCAAGCGCTATATTTACTATTCCTCCGATTTCACTGAACATACCTCCTAATGCAACAAGGAGTAATGGCATTGCTACAGGAAGCATATTTTGTATTAAATAATATACAGTATCCATTATTCTGCCCCCTTTATATTATTATCGGATTTTTCAACCAAAGGATCCTCGTTTATATTATGCTTGGAATTATCATCAATTTTTTTCTTTCCAACAAATTTTTTTATAATTCCTCCAAAGGCTGTGCTCACAATCGCGGCAAATGCTGAAAAATAAATAATTACGGAAATTACCACATCAATTATCTCAGGTTTAAAGCCTACAAGGCTTGCAAGAGTTCCTCCACGCTGTATATGGGATATAAATATAGAGGAAAAAATAGTCCCTATAGGATGCGAATTTCCTAATAGCGCAACCGCAATACCGTTGAATCCGGCCGGCGCTATTATATTAATAGGCTCATATGTCATACTACTGCCTGCAATACCTGAAGGAGCAAGTATTGCAAAAGCACCGCCTAGACCCGCCAATCCTCCGGCAATTAACATTGTGATTATAGTATTTCTTTTACCTTTCATTCCTGCATATTCACTGGCAAATTTATTATAACCGGTTGCTTTTAGTTCATATCCAAAGGTGGTCTTTTCTAAAACAATGTACAAAATGATTCCAATAGCAATTGCCAAAACAATTCCATAATTGACATTTGAGCCCTTTATCCCAAGCGACGGAATCTGTACATCAGTTGGTAAATAATTTGTTCTGGTTTTTGTAGCTACATACATTACTGAGCTGCCTTGAACCCACATATCGACTAAATACATACCAATATAATTAAACATTATAGATGTAATTACTTCGTTTACATTTAAGAATGCTTTGAAAAATCCGGGGATAAATCCCCAAAGCATGCCTCCTAACATTCCTGCCAAAACAGCAACTATCCAATGACTGTTCCCCGGCAAATCAAACATAAATCCAACATAAAGAGCAAAGAACATACCCATTGTATATTGTCCGGAAGCTCCTATATTGAACAGTCCAATTTTATAAGCAAATCCAACGGAAAGACCTGTCATCAATATTGGTGTAGCAAAATAAAATACATCTCCAATACGCTTAAATCCTCCTAAGACTATGAATTTAAAGCCAGCCCAAGCGCTATCGGGTTTGGCAAAAATCATTACTATTAAACCAAATAATAATCCCAGAAGTATTGCTATTAAAGCAGACGTCAATGAAGAAAATCCCTTACTGTGTGTTATACGTTTTAAATTAAATTTATTTTTAACAACTTGATTATTTTCCCCCATCGTTAATCTCCTTTACCACATCACGTTTTGCGCCTGACATGTAAAGCCCAAGCTCTTCTACAGTAGCAATCTTAGGGTCCAGTTCTCCTACAATTTCCCCTTCATACATTACCAGTATTCTATCACTTACATCCATAACTTCGTCCAACTCCAATGATACCAAAAGTACAGCTTTTCCGGCGTCACGCCTTGCAACCAGCTGTTTGTGTACATATTCTATAGCTCCTACATCCAACCCCCTTGTAGGCTGAACTGCAACAAGAAGTTCAGGCTCCTTGTCTATTTCTCTCGCAACAATTGCTTTTTGTTGATTGCCTCCTGACATACTTCTAGCTATTGTATCCGGTCCCTGGCTGCTTCTAATATCAAATTCATCTATAAGTTTTTCAGCATATTCTCTAACTGCATCAAATTTTATAAATCCGGATTTTTGGAAATCCTTCTGCCAATATCTTTGTAAAACCAAATTTTGACCCAGTTTGTAGTCAAGCACTAGTCCATATTTGTGCCTATCTTCCGGAATATGACTCATCCCCAATATAGAACGTCTCCTTATAGATGATTTGGTAATATCTTCACCACAGAGCTTTATAGCTCCTGAGCTTACTTTATCAAGTCCTGTTAATGCATTTACAAATTCAGTTTGACCATTGCCGTCAATCCCTGCAATACAGAGGATCTCACCGCCTCTTACGTCAAAGGATACGTTCTTAACAGCATTATTTTTATGAGTTTTTGATGCTACAGTTAGGTTTTTAACAGAAAGTGTAACATCGCCTGTCTTAACCTCGTCTTTATGAACACTAAATGTAATATTTCTTCCTACCATCATTCTGGAAAGTTCTTCTTTACTTGTTTCATTAATATTTACAGTTCCCATGCATTTACCCTTACGAAGGACTGTACATCTGTCTGCTACTTCCATTATCTCATTTAGTTTATGAGTTATAAACAAAATTGATTTACCCTCTTCTGCAAAATCTCTCATAATCTGAAGAATTTCCTTTATTTCTTGAGGAGTTAAAACAGCAGTAGGCTCATCAAAAATCAATATTTCATTGTCCCTGTAGAGCATTTTAAGAATTTCCACCCTTTGTTGCATACCTACAGTTATATCTTCAATCAGCTCATCGGGATCAACCCTTAGCCCATATTTTTCGCTCAAATTAATAACCTTTTCCCGTGCTTCCTTCTTTTTCAAAAAGCCTGCGGTGTTCGGTTCAACTCCCAATATAATATTTTCAAGCACGGTAAAAATCTCTACTAGTTTAAAATGTTGATGAACCATACCTATTCCAAGCTCATTAGCATCATTGGGATTGTTTATCTTAACAACTTGTCCATTTTTACGTATTTCTCCTTCTTCAGCTTGATAGAGTCCAAAAAGTACACTCATAAGTGTTGATTTTCCAGCCCCATTTTCTCCTAGAAGAGCATGAATTTCTCCCTTTTTTAATTTTAAGGTAATATTGTCGTTAGCAATAATACCCGGGAATTTTTTTGTTATATTAAGCATTTCAATAATATAATTTTCCACGGTAACCTCTTCTCTTAATTATATTTTTATAATTCACAGTTCATAATCGGTAGAATCATTCTTTAGAATCTTAAAAGAGAAGATTCCTCTTTATTAAGGTATTAAAAAATGGGGGAATTTTGACTCCCCCATTAATAACCTACTTGCATAAGGCAAGCCTATGTCAAATAATTTTTAAACTATCTAGTAGTTACTGAAACCTTTACGAGATTTAATTGAGTTGTAAGTTCTTCAGCAGTTGCATTTCCTGATGGATCTTCAACTTCTATTTCACGAATAGGCTTTACGCTTCCATCTACTAATGTCTTGTATACTTTTTCGTAATCGTCTTTTGTGAATTTTTCAAATCTATCAAATGCATCTGTATTTGGTTCGCCTATTACAGTTGTAGGAAGACTTACACCATCGTTTTCGGCGCTAAATACTGTTGTTTTGCCAGCATATGTTGCCCAGCTATCGGTTTTGTAGATTGATTCCAATACGCTTATTACGGAAGCTGCAAGACCTTTTGTAGCTGATGTAATGACTGTTTCACTGTCATATCTTTGGTCTACGTCAACGCCTATAACCTTACCGTTAGATTCATTAGCTGCTGACATTACTGATTTACCAACTGAGCCACCGCAACCGAATACTACTTCTGCTCCTTCTTGGAACATTGTCTTAGCAGTCGCTTTGTTTGTATCATTTTCGTCAAAGTTTCCTGTATAGTGATAGATTGCCTTAATGGCTCCATCTTCAAGCCCTAGTTCTTTTGCTGCACCTTCAGCGCCTTGAAGATATCCATATCCGAAAGCTTGTACTGCCGGTACCGCCATGCCACCCATGAAACCTATTTTAGTCATCCCATCCATGACTGCTGCATAACCTGCAAGGTATCCTGATTGTTCTTCAGCATAAAGAATACTTGCAACATTTTCTTTCGTTTCTGCTTCAGAATAATCTGCTGAATGTGGAGCACCATCAAGAAGTATAAATTTTACATCAGGATATTTTGTCTGAGCTTCAAAGATTGGAACTTCAAAAAGAAATCCCGGAGTTACAACAACTTTTGCTCCACCTTGGATTGCCAAATCAATTGCTGCTAAATAGCCGGCATCAGATGCCTCTTCTGGTTTGATATAGTTATGTGTAATGTTGTTTTCTTCTGCAAATGCTACTACGCCTTCCCAAGAACCTTGGTTAAATGATTTGTCATCTATATTACCTTTGTCTGTGATTAAAGCAATTTCATAACCATCACTTGATGTGCCTTGGTCATCACCATTGCCTGTTGGCTCTTGATTTCCACCATTATCTACAGGTGCTTTAGAACATCCAACCAAGCTAGTAAATACCAGCATAATGGCAATTGCAATGGATAGAGTTTTTTTCATTTTTTACCCCCCTAATTTTTATAAAAAATAAATTATTATCTGCCTATTAATTATACTATTTCCGTCAGAATAATACAACTATAAAATTGGTAAACAATGCATAATGCACAACTTAATTCAATTCACAATTCACAATTCACAATTCACAATTGAAAAGATAGTGAAGAAATAAGAACTAAGAACTAAGAGTGAAGAACTGCTAGAGGAGGTATTAGCAGTCTTCAGGTTCTCCTACATCATAGCCTGCTTTGGCTAAAAATTTTAAGGATTCATTTATCCTATTTTCGTTTACCATAACTATAGGTCCGGTACATCCCATTCCCGATTCAGCATAAATACCTTCTTTCCACAATACTTTAACCGCATCTTCCAATTCCATTATATCTATACCTTCAATAGTCCCGGTTACTGTTTCCTTTAGGGGAGCGATTATTTCTTGCCCAATTTCCTCTTTCTTAACTTCCTTGTTTGAATTTTTTAGAATTTCACTTAACCCTGCCTTATTTGCTTTTTCAAACTCTTCTTTTGCAAATTTGCCTAGGTTCCCTCGAAGAAGATCAGCCGCATAAGAAATGGCATTAGCAACTACCGGTGTACCGGATGCTCTGGACAAGATTAAAATTGTTCTATCATAATCTTCTCCAATTCCGGGACCGTATCCGTAGCCTTGAGATTCAAAACTTCCTCCTGTTGTAAATGAGGAGAAAACTTTCATCAATATATTGCCGGTTAAGGTGTCTGTAATCATCACATCGGGAGTTCCTATCAACAGATCATTCCCTCTCATTACCGCTCCGCCATCTGCTCTTTGGGACTCAGTAAAGTTTATGGAATAACCTTTTGATATTAGCTCCTTATAAATTCTTTCAACTTGTCTTGCCCCATCGACATTCAATATACCTACAGCGGGATTCTCAATACCCATAGCTTTTGCGGCTATTATTCCATGAATGCCATTCTTCACCATTGCCTCTACTCTATGAGATGAAGAGGTCCCGGTAGTTGTTGCTATAAACATCTCTCTTCCAAATCCCGGAGTTATAACTTTGCCTACTGTAGAAACCCCAATCGGAAAACTGTAGTGCTGAGTTACACACGCACCTATTTCACCTTTGTCAAGGAGTTCCTCCATCTTTTTATATCCTTCTTCATCTGTTTTTACTATCTCTTGAGTAAGCTTTGAATCCACCTTTTCTCCTATAAGCACTACTTCTAATCCATCATCTCTTTTTTGAGCTATTTCAGCGCCTTTTACTATATTCTCAATACCTAATTCACTACCAAAAGTAGTAATACCTACACGAACTCTTTCTCCAAATCTTCCTGTTTCCAAGGAATTGGCAATATCATTAAAAACCTTGCCAATCATGTCTTTAACATTGTTTTCAGACATATGATCACCTCTAATCTTTCAGTAGATGTGAAGCAAAATCCCTCATGGCTTCTGCAACTAATCTTCTAATTTCTTCCTCTGAAACGCCCTTTTCTTCTTGGATATTTCCTGGGTTCTTTTCCATTACAATAGATGCACCGTCAAATAGATTAGTCATCCTTCCCAGGAACAAACTACCCTTTCCTATAATCATTGCCTTATCTATTTTCCCCTTTAAGATATCTTCTCTTCCAAATCCTATATAAGGAACACCGGAAGGAATATGCCCCTGTGTAGGCGCCCAACCTTCCATACCATGATTTAATATAAAATCATTGATGCCACTTCTTTCCAACTCTCCTCTCTTAACACCCAGAGCAGCAATCATCTTGTAGTTGGCATTTGGTACGTCTCCTGCACCTGCAGGTTTGGTTACATCAGGATTTTGCATTTCTACAGAAAATTTGTCTATATCTGTTATTTTTAAATTCCCCCTATCTAATGGGTCCGTAACCAATGATGTGATAACAGCCTGTGGTGATGATCCCGTCCCTACATTGTGTTTACCAACCAAATCCGTCCTTAGTATAGGGTTTTCTCCATCATTTTCAGCTATTACCATTGCAAATCCGCCAATTACATCTTCTAATATAGGCAAATCCTTCTTTACGTGATCTTTGCCATTCATACCCAATTTAGCTGTTGAGCCTCCTGAGACAATCATTACTTTTTTAAAAGTACCCGCCTTTACTAAAGATGCTGCAGATATAATTGAATGAATAGGAGCAGCACAGAAGCCTCTTATATCGGAGCCTGAAGCATTAATCAAGCCTGCGACTTCTGCTATAGCTTTAGAGAAGTTGCCTCCTCCTCTTTGGTTCATATCGCCGCATGCTTCCTCAGAGCATTCAATTACATAATCTATCTCATCAGGAATTATGTCATTTTTATCTAATAAATGAAGCGCTGCTAAAACACCGCTTGCCTTTGAGACAAGATTTTCAAACAGGACATGAGCATTTAAGTTTTGATCTACATCATGGGCTCTTTTTACGCATCCCACCAATTTCCCGTTGAAAAACAATCCCTCAGCACCATGCTCTTGTATAAGCCCTTCAATATCTGACAATGTCTCGCCTTGTTTTAAATTTGCTACCATTTCGTCTGTAATTAAAGGATGCTTTATAAGCTTTGCTTTTACATCTTTTGTAAATTCAACCGATAGCTTTACCAGATCAAAAGAATCTACGATTTTCATCATTCCTATGAATTCGTCTTGAGGCATTATTTCGCCAAATCTTCCTTCTCGCGTAGCTCCTTCAATTTTTTTATCATGCCAAGGCTGCTCATATTTTCTTAATTCATCAGGATGATGATTTCCTATATACACTTGATTTGGCAGATAATTGACTGCCTCCTCATAAGTTCTTAAATGACTTGGCAGATTTTTTAAATATTCTGAATCAGGGTGCAAATATTTCTCCGTAGTTTGTGTAGTACCATTGTTTAAAACCATATCCGGAGCATGTACCAGTATATACGAAGCCCCTTTTATTGTCGGATAACTCATTTATATCCACCTCCAAATTTTGAGTTTAATAACATCTAACTTAACAAATGGGTGATTAATTTTTAAATCACCCATTTAAAGTTTTTATGAAATTACTTATCAAATACTGTTTGACCGTCAACTTCTGTACAAAGAGCTTCTAAAGCCTTTTCTACAAGTTTCCTTCTTAAAGCCTTCTCATCTTTAGGATCTAATTTTGGATCTCCTAAAGGATGAGGAATTGCAATTGCAGGAACTATTCTATTTGCTCCTACCGTAAGTGAAATTGGAACAACGGTACATATATGAACTACCGGAATACCAGCTCTTTCAACCTCTTTTACCATGGTTGCGCCGCAACGTGTACAGGTGCCTCAGGTAGAGGTCAAGATAACTGCGTCTACTCCGTCTTGTTTTAATTCTTTACTAAATTCGGCTGCATAGCTTTTCGCGTTGGCAACTGATGTACCGTTACCAACAGTAGCATAATAGTACCTATGAAGCTTACCGATTTTACCTTCTTTTTCAAGGTCTCTTAACACATCCACCGGTAAAACTCTATCCGCATCTTTATTGGCATAAACGGGATCATAACCACCGTGAGCTGTTTCAAAAGTATCTTCTGTTAAATCTTCTATTCCCTCAATATCATATTTCCCATATTTAGAAGCAGAAGACGCTTCAATATGATCAGGATTCCCTTTTGGAACGATACCACCTGATGTTACAAGCGCAATAGTTGCCTCATTCAATACTTTAATCGCAGAATTTGGCTCAACTCTATCAAAATTGGGCATTGGATATTCAGTTGTGAATTCTTCGCCTTTGAGCTTATTGATAAGCATATCAACAGCTCTTTCGGAACCCCTTTGTTCAGCGAAATAATTCTTCCTGATACCTCTTTCCAGATAACCTTCTTCCTCCGGAGATCCTATAGGTTCTTTCTTAACCAGTTTCAAGGCTAATGGTACCAATTTTGCGACTGCATCTCTCATACCTGCTGCACTATCTCTTGTGGATATTATATATGTTTTGCTTTTGAACATATCGGCGCCCGGATTTTCAATATACATACCGGATATGGAAGGTATACCTAATTCGCTTTGAACAGCATCGGCTATAGTTCCACAGGCAACACCATATCTTCCGGCATTAAATGCAGGTCCTGCTACAAATAAATCCGGGTTATATTTTTTGACCATTCCCAATATTTCTTTTTTAGCTTCTTCCAAGTTTTCATTAAAATAACTATCTCCACAGACAACAGTAGCAACTATCTCAGCTTCTCCTTTAAACCCTGCATTTAATGCAAGGCCAGGTCCAACAATTTTTTCTCTAACCTCAGGCCTGTGACCGGCTTTTTCTTCACCGCCAATACCTGCAAAAAATTGATTTATATAGTGTACTACTCTATATTTTACCACCGATTTCCCCCCTCTCTCCTATTTAATTTGGGTTTATTAATCTTTATATTGACTGTACTCATTTCTCATAGTGCTTACTTCTTTTGAAATTTCATCTACGTCGAGTACCATTTCCATCATACCAATTTGCTCATCATAGACCTCTGGATCTACTTCATTTTTAAATTCTTCTTCTACTGCATGATATACCCTAAGTCCCAAAACCACTCCTGCTAAAGGCCCGGCATAAGTTGGATCACCGGCTGTAACTGTTTCTGCGGCAAGACCTGCTGCTTCGGCTTCAGCACCTCCGATAATTACAACCATATTTTCTGCTCCATATTTTTCGGTTAAATCTTTAACCCTTCCTTGGATTTCCAAATCCATAGCACCTGCGGCCGTTCAGACAAAGCATTCTGTGGCTGAAAATACAACTTCCGCAGATGTATTTTTGATACATTCTTCTATGGCCGGTCCCGGAATTCCATCCCTATCTCCAATGATGATAACTTTTCTATTAGCATCAAAAATTGCCATATTCACACTTCCTTTCCATAAATTTTTTGTATTTAAAATCCTGTAACTGACATCTTGTTGAATCCCATTTCATTTGTAGCGCCTGTTATAGCCTGAATTTCAACTGTAATTGTACCGTCTTTGGACAGACTTCCGTCAAATCCTCCGGCTATAATATCACTGTAATCAAGAGTTCCTATAACTTTATCCATAGGAGGAAGTACAATAACTTCATTTGCATTGCCTCCAGTAACAACCGCATCAGCAGCTTTGTCTGCATCCGCCAATGATTGACTTGCACCGTCACGGCCTGCGTATTCATCAGTAATTATTACTGTTTTGATACCCTTAGCTTCTATCTTTTTGCAATTCATAATAAGGTCGGTATCCGGGTTGCCAAAGCCTTCTTGAGAAACTATAACACCATCTAAGCCCATAAATTCTGCTATTTTAGCAGCCCAATCAGATGATCTTTCTTTATCTGCTAGGTAGACATTTTCGTTAGTTATAATAACACCGACAAAGTTTATCTCTTTCCCATGTTGTTTAAAAAGATCATGGATTACAGGATTGTTCAAATGATGATATGTTGTGTTTTTATCACATGCTGATACACAGTTTCCGCTGATTATTGCCCCATCCATCAATTCTGTAGGATAGAGGACTGTCGGTACAATCTGTTTAGCATCGACACCATATACATAAGTATCATGCATCAGACCTTGTGATTGAAGCATAAGAACATAAGCTACCTTCGGTAGATCAGGGTAAGCATTTATCCCTTGTAATAAAGGCAATGTTTCATAGACCTCAACAGTATCAGCTTCTATATCTATAGCTGCTTCAGCAAGGTATTGAGTGGCTTTTAGTCCTGCAAATCTGATTGCTCTTTCATGATCATGTTGTTTTAAACCATCTATCGGTTCACAAACTAAAACAACATTGTTCAATTTTGAAAAAGGAGTATAGTCTGCTCCAGGTCCAGTCATATCTATGATTCCTTCTTGGAATCCCACTATCTTTCCAGTGGTTACAACTGCACAGCCCTTTAGAACATTGGTCTTTCCTGAACCTACTGTTTGAACCTTGGATAATACTCCGGGAAATATTCCCCCTTCACCTTCAAGTTTAACCCTCGGCTCTATTACATCCTTTACCGGCGTAATTCTAACGCTTTCACCTGGTCTAGCGATTTCAACATCTACTGACTTAAGGTGTTCATCTTCTTTTATCAAATTGATTAATTCGGATTTATTAACAAACAAAACACCCTTTTCAATTTTGGTCACTTCACCGAATTGAACATCATTAATTAGAACATAACCTAATTCAAGACGCATATTTTCACCTCCTCTTAATTTAATAAATATATCCTAATTCTGTTACCCAGAATTAAAACCTTAATAATACTTCTTTAACATACCTTCTACTGATTTTGGATTTGCATCATCTGCGACTACAGAATCAATCTTTTCTCCATCTTTATAAATGGCTATAACAGGTAATCCTAATACCTTTTGAGATATAGCAAGTCTCCTTGCAATAGTAATATCCAAAGATGCAAATTTTATTTTGTCTCCATAGGTGTTTTCGTATTCATGAACATGAGGCATAAGCGCTTTGCATGGTTCACAAGACGGACTCCAATAATCAACCAAAACATACCCTTCTGATTTCAATACTTCTTGTTCAAAATTTTCTTTGTTTAATTCTATCATTCTAATCCCATCTCCCTAATTAAATTTTGCTTCTATATATTTTTCAGCCTGCGTTGCCGCAATAGCACCGTCAGCAGTTGCAGTTACCACTTGCCTCAAAGCCTTAACTCTGTTATCACCTGCTGCAAATACTCCATCCACATTCGTCTTCATATTTTCATCCGTGATAATATATCCACCTGTCATATTGATTAAACCATCAAATACTTTTGTAGCCGGATCATAACCAATAAATACAAAAACACCAAATGTTCCATCGTCTTCATCCGCCGCTATCTCTCTCTCTTCACTGGTTTTTACATTCTTGACGGTTATGGATTCCAATAAGCCTTCACCTTTTACTTCGGTTACTACAGTATTCCATAGAAAATCGATTTTTTCATTTTTAAATGCCTTTTCTTGGATGGATTTAGCTGCTCTTAATTCATCTCTTCTATGAACTATTGTAACCTTTCGTGCAAATTTAGTAAGGTAAATAGCTTCTTCTACCGCTGCATCACCACCACCTATTACATAAACTTCTAAATCCTCGAAAAATGGCGCATCACATGTAGCGCAATATGATATTCCTCTTCCGGTCAACTCTTTTTCCCCGGAACAACCCATAGGTCTTGGAACAGCACCGGTTGCTATAATTACCGATTTGGCTTCATATGTTTGCTTTTCACCTTTTAAAACCTTAATATCGCCGGAAAAATCTACTTCGATAATATTGTCCCCTATTTTTTCTGCACCAAATGCTTCAGCCTGTTGAACCATTCTATTAACCAACGATGGACCTGTTGCATTTTCAATTGAACCGGGGTAATTATCAACTTCAGCTGTTCCGACAATTTGTCCACCAGCATTTTCTTTTTCGATTATAAGAGTTTTAAGTCTCGCTCTTGCTGCATATAAACCTGCAGAAAGGCCTGCCGGACCTGCTCCTATAATTACAACATCATAACTCATAAACATACTCCCTCCTCTTTAATTTCCACTTTAAATCTATTAAAGTTTTTATCTCTTTTTATTTTTACCCAATTCGAAAGATAATAACAAAATCAATTCACAATTCACAATTCACAATTCACAATTCACAGTTCACAATTCACGATGAAAAGAGGAGATCCTTCATAGGTAAAGCTTATACCGATATCTCAGGATGACATAAGCAGTGATTATGCTGCCTTTAAACAATTCACAATTCTCAGTTCACAATTAAAAAGATAGTGAATAATGAAGAGCTAAAAGTGAAGAGCGAAGAGTTGTTGAGGCATAAATAAAAAAATACAGAGTAAATAGACTTAAAGCCTATTTACTCTGTATTTTTACCTGAGAGATTCTCTAAATTTTAGATTGCTCCTTCGGTGCTTTTCGCTTTCCAGAGTTCTGTCCAATTACGGTCCTTTTACCTGTGAGATTCAATATAGATTGGCAATTCTATAAATTACTCCTTCGGTGCTATATAAGTCTCTCCCGTAATCTTCCTTCAGAATATTATATTTTAAGCATCGATGAATCTGTCTTAAGTAATAGATACACTACTTATATCCTTATTTTGTTATATATTTCACGTTTCTAATAATATTATATATTAAACTTAAGATAAATACAAGCAAAAGATAGCAAACTGCTTAAATTTACCTAATACATATACATTGATATATCTAGCAATGGACTAAAACTTTTTCTTATTTTAAATTAGGAAAATCTAATTGTCTTAACCCTTCAAACAGAATAATATTTACAGAATTTGCAAGGTTTAAGGATCTTTTTAATTCCGGTATCATTGGTATTCTTATACATTTATCCATATTTTTTCCTAACAATTCCTCCGGCAATCCTTTCGTTTCCTTTCCAAATACAAAAAACGAATTATCTCTATAGCTGAAATCCGTGTAAGTATTATTAGCTTTGGTAGTAGCATAGTAAAAATTATTATTGGAATATTTTTCCAATACCTCATCAAAACTATCATAATAATAAATATCTACCAGATGCCAGTAATCTAAACCTGCACGTTTAAGATATCTGTCATCTACCTCAAAACCAAAAGGTCTGACCAGATGCAGTGTTGATTTTGTCAGAGCGCAAGTTCTAGCTATATTACCGGTATTTTGTGGAATCTCCGGTTCAACCAATACTATGTTTAAAGCCACTTAATCGTCATCCCCTATTTTAAAACATATTGTTCAATAATCTTACTAACACCGTCATTGTCATTTGTATCCGTAATAATATCAGCATTTTTCTTGACTATATCCTCTCCATTGCCCATTGCAACACCTAATCCTGCAAATTCAATCATGGATAGGTCGTTTTCGTTATCCCCTATAGCTATAGTGTTTTCCCTATTGATATTTAACATATTGCAAAGATACTTCAAACTTAATCCCTTTGAAACTTGATCTGACATTACTTCTACATTATTAAACCATGAAGTAGATACATTGATTCCTTTGGTATTTAATAATTCTTGTTTTAGACCATTAAGTTTTTCCCTATCATCATCTAAAAACAAGAACTTGTATGCATTTATATCTTCTCTTTCAAGAATTTCTTCATCATCTTTAAAGACAATTAATCCAATTTTTTGCCCTGCTTGCTTTTGAAATCTTGGGTTATAAAATTCATATATTTCATCAATATAGTTGTTTGTATAAAACTTAGTCTCATCATAAAAATGATAATATACATTGTGTTTTCTACCTAGTCTCATAACCTCTTTTACTGAACCCTTATTGATTGGAACCCTGTAAATAATATTTTTTTCTCCGTCACTAATTACAGCTCCATTGCTTGCCAAAATATAGCTAGATAGATTCATTGAATCAGCATAAAACTCTGCAGATGATAATATTCTACCTGTTGATAATACTATATGTATTCCTTTTTCTGTTGCTTCCCTTATAGCCTTCATATTATTTTCCGAGATTTCATTTTTACTGTTGAGCAAAGTACCATCCATATCAATGGCTATCAATTTATAATCCATATTACCTCTCCTCTCATGTACTAATATAACATAGAATCGACAAAAGTAAACAAAATAAATTGCCAGCCTATCAAGGTTGGCAATTTATGTAAACGTTACCCTCTGCTACTATTTCAACTTCTCCGTCAAGAAAAACCGGAACTAATACAAAGATTGTTATATTTTCAACCGAATTAATTTTCACAAATGAATGCTTCATTTTGACACCCTCCTAATTAATCAATTTCTGTTTATCTAATTAATTTTAGCGGGGTAATAGATACTGTATTTGTATATTTATTGATCTCAATTGCCGCATTTAAATTATATGCCTTTTCTATGTTTTTAGCGGTAATCACATCTTCAGGATTGCCGCTTTCTATTATCTCTCCTTCATTTAAAAGTATTATATCATCTGAATATCTGGCTGCCAAGTTAATATCGTGAATAATTAATATAATAGTTGTCCCTCTTTCACTATTTAGTTTTTTTAATAAATTGAGCACGTCAATTTGATGATTAATATCTAAATGAGAAGTAGGCTCATCCAATAGTATAATTGAGGGGTTTTGTGCAAGAGCTTTTGCAATTATTACTCTTTGCCTTTCTCCTCCTGATATTTCAGTAATAAGTCTATCTTTTAACTTAAATATATTTGTCATATTCATTACATCATCGACTATTTTATAATCTTCTCTATTTTCTTTCTGAAACGGTCCTTTATAGGGATTTCGACCCATCATTACAATGTCTTCTACCGTAAATTCATAGTCTATAATAGTATCTTGAGGTACAAATCCCATAATCTTTGCTAAATCTTTTCTTTTATAATCCTCAATTACTTTACCGTTTATTAAGATATTGCCATCATTTGGTCTGTATAAATTGTTTAAAATTTTCAACAATGTCGATTTACCGGAACCATTCGGACCTATTATACTCACGAATTCTCCTTTTTTAACAGAAAAAGTTAATCCTTTTAAAATAAGAGATTCTCTATAACCAAATTCAAGATTTTTTACTTCTATTGAATACATTAGAAACACCCTTTTCAATTCACAATTCACAATGCACAATTCACAAGTCAATTCACAATTCACAATTCACAATTCACAATGCACAATTACTCTATAAATTTCTTTTCTTCTTTCTAAGTAAATATATAAAAAACGGACCGCCAAATAATGCTGTTATTATCCCAACGGGAATTTCTACCGGGGAGATTATCATTCTTGCTAAAGTATCAGCAAATATCATAAATATCCCCCCCATAAAAGCTGACGCAGGCAGCAATATTCTATGATCCGGTCCCAGCAATATCCTTACTATATGAGGTATTATAAGCCCAACAAATCCAATGATTCCACTTACAGATACAACAACGGAAGTCATAAATGTTCCCAACAGCAATATGTAGACCTTTGTTCTCTCCACATTTATGCCAAGGCTTTCTGCAGATTCATCTCCTGTTAGCATTATATTTAAATCTCTTGCAAAAATATTTATTAAAAACATGGATACTAATATAGGTATACTTAACGTTATAATCGGGTTCCAACCCTTCCCTGCGAGGCTCCCAAGTGTCCAATAGACGATCTTAGACATGTCCTTACTAAATATCACCATCAAAAAGGACATAACGGCGGTGAAGAATTGTCCAATAGCTACACCTGATAATAAAAGGGTAACAACAGGTACCTGATTTTTTATTCTGGCAATATTATAAACCAGCACCACTGCTAGAATTCCACCCAAAAATGCAAATATAGATATAGATGAAAAGTTGAATATTTTAAAATCCAATTTCAAGATAATGGCAACAGTTGCACCCAGCGCAGCACCGGAGGAAATTCCTATAATATATGGGTCTGCCATTGGATTATTAAACATTCCTTGAAAAGATGCACCAGTCAATGAAAGACTGGCGCCAACCAAAACTCCCAACAACACCCTAGGGAGCCTAATATTCCATATTATGCTTTTCTGAGCTGAGTTCAAGTGTGAAATATCTACAACATTTTTTAAAAAAGGGATCTTTGAAAAAATTATTTTAAAAGTATCAATAATGCTGATATTTGCCGAACCTATTGTGGAAAACAGCCCTATAGAAAAAAGCAATATTAATGCTAACACTGTTAAAACTAATGAATATTTAGTCTTGCTAATTCTATTTATCATTTAAATCCCAACTTTATTTAAAAATTTCCGGATGAATTTTTTCAGCTACGATCTCTAAAGCTTCAATAATTCTAGGGCCGGGTCTTGAAACAATATTAGGATCTAAAACATATACCTGCCCGGATTTAATTGCCGAAATATTTTCAAATCCGGGTCTTGCCATCATAGCTTCCGGAGTCTTTTCAGGCATATCTGCAGATGTCAAATATACTTCCGGATCTCTTTCAACAAGTTGTTCTAAATCAAATTGAGGGTATTCATCCTGTGCATCCTTGGCAATATTTTCTCCCCCTGCAAGTTCTATCAATTGATCCATAAAAGAACCCGGGCCTGCAGCCATTAAAGGATCATGCCATATTTCGTAAAACACTCTAACCTTAGGGCTGCCTTTAACCTTATTTACGATTTCATCTCTTTTTTCCATCATGCTGTTTGTTAAGCTATCTGCTTCTGCGGTTTTTCCTGTTATTTTTGCAATTTTGTTTATCGTATCAATGATTTCATCTATAGATTCCGGTTCAAACCCAACTACGGGGATTCCGGCTTCTTTTAATCTTGCGTTTTCTTCTTCGTTACCCTCCCCATAAATTATCACCAAGTCAGGTTCTAATTCTATTATTTTTTCTAAATTTATTGCAGAGAAGTCACCAATTTTTTCTACTTCTAATACCTCTTCAGGATAATCATCATAAGATGTAACTCCAACTACCTTATCACCTAATCCTAAGGCAAATAAAATCTCTGTATTGCTAGGAGCCAGAGAAATAATTCTTTCCGGAGCTTTATCAAAGCTTACCTTGTTGCCAAAGTCGTCTTCTATGCTTAATGAAGATTCATTAGGTGCAGAATTATCCAATCCATCTCCGTTATCCGTTTTTTTATTAGTACACCCTATCAATGATAATGCTATTATCATTAAAGCAATAATCAATGATAAATGTTTATATCTTTTGTACATTTTAAATCATCCTCCTAATTCAAAGTAAATGATATTTTATAAATTGATAAATAAATTTGCCCTTATATTTAAACAAAAAAACTTATGCCCAAAAATAGGATAAGTTTTAAATTTAAATAACACTCCCTCCGAGGCAAATAAAATAGGCAGATATCCTGACTAATGAATCATTCTACTCTCAACACCTTCCCAGATTTCCAGTGGTTAATAGTTGATTTCGTTCTCATTTACAGTAGCGGGGGCTGTAGTGGATTTTCACCATTTTCCCTTTTAAGTTCTAATAGAACGCCTATCAGTTTATTCAGTTGTCATACAGAAGGCAATCTACCCTCACTCGTTATATTATCAAATACATTCATTTTTTTCAAGAAAAGTATTAAGGCAATAGTATATCTACTACATCTTCAATATCTTCCTCAACAGGTTGTTCGTTAAATGTAGGTTTTGGTCCAACATTGTATATAAAATCTTTTTCTCTATAATAATCAAAAGTGATTTGTTTTCTATCTATTACTTTACCATCCTTGATAATGGATTTGAAAGTACGAACTTTATATCCGTTTCTTCCTTCTTGAACTAATATTCGGCTACCCGGTTCAGCATTTGGATCAAATACCTCTTTAGTTTCATAAGGTATAGTTTCCACCAACTCAGGTTCGATTTTCACTGTATAGTCTTTAACCTTTGTATCCCCATAAATATAGATATAAACCCTATCTCCTACAGACTTAGTTGATATATATACTGGAAAATCAAAGTCATTTTTAAATCTTAAATCCAAATAACCTGAAGCTACTGCGCCATCTTGACCCCGCGGTACATAGGCAGCAGCAATAGAATGCGGATGGCGTTCCACTATGGTCAAATCCGCCAGAAGCAGTGCGTTATACAATGTAGTAGATGTCTGACATACGCCGCCTCCCATTCCGGGAGTTAATTCACCGTTTAAAATCACAGGTGCTTCCTTGTACCCGGATTGCGCCTGCCTTGGTCCTGTTGTTTTATTATATGATATCTCTTGTCCGGGCATAATTAAAAGATTGTTCAGAGACTGAGCTGACAATTTTATATTGTGAATTCTACCGCCTGAACTACCCTTAAATGAAGTGGAAAATTCTCCAATAACGCCATTCACCCTTCCTAGCATTGCCTTAGTTATTTTCGGTTTTGTTATTTCGATTGGTATATTGATATCCTCTAACTCATAGATATTATCTGCAATTAATTTTTCTAATTGCTCTTTATCTACCTTTCTGCCATCTTTATCCTCTGAAATGGAAAATTTACCATTGCTAAAGTTTAATACAGCATCCTTACCGTCCTGATTTAAATCTAATGCTATGATATCCACGGTTTTTAAAACTAAGTCATTATCATAAGAAGGTTCGAGATTGATATTTATATTATTTTTTCTAACATTTCGTATTTCTTTATATCTTTTAAATAAATTCCCTTCACGACCTATTTCATATGCTTCATTGACCGCCTTCTCAAAATCATATGAATATCCCAAATCTTTAAGGCTGATATCATAACTTTTATCCTCAAAATAGAGTTTCATAAATTTACCTTTATCGTCATCTTCTTTTTGATCCCTAATAAAAACATAAGACTCCGACTTAGTCTTATTACTTACATCATAACCATCTATTGTTATCCCGTTATATATCGCATTTGTATTTATTTCGTTCTTATATATATAATAACCTCCGCCTAAAAATCCTCCAATCAAAATAATAAGGGGTATAATTATAAATAATGCTTTTTTCATTAAATCCCTCCGCGCTTAAAATATAAACAATATAATGTTAATGGACATTTCTCACATAAAGGCTTCCTTGCCTTGCATATTCTTCTTCCATGAAAAATTAAAAGATGATGAGCTTTAGACCATAATTTCCTATCTATATTCTCCATCAAATCTTTTTCTGTGTCTAAGACATTGTCACTACTGGCTAAACCGATTCTATTAGATACCCTAAAAACGTGAGTATCAACGGCTATAGCCGGAGTCCCAAAAGCGTTACTTACGACTACATTTGCTGTCTTCCTTCCTACTCCCGGAAGTTCCATCAAGTCATCTATATTATCCGGGACTTCTCCCTGGTATTTTTCAATTAAAATATTGCAAGTTCCCAAAATATTTTTGCTTTTAGTATTGTAAAACCCACATTTCTTGATTTTTTCTCCGAGTTCTTCTACTGTTAACTTGACATAATCATTTGGAGTTTTTAACTCGTTAAATAAAACGGCTGTTGTTTTATTGACTTGAACATCCGTACACTGTGCAGAAAGAATCGTCGCTATCAACAATTCAAAGGGATTTGAAAAATTTAATTCTGCCTTTGCATCGGGATATAATTTCAATAAGATTTCCAGTACATTATCTATATCTTTTTTATCTAGCATATTTTTATTCAAATTTATCACCTATAATATTTCTATTTCGTAATCTATAATTTCAACCCTACTATCTCCATCTATAAATTTAATAACATTGGATATTATTTGATTTGCATGATGAATATCATTTGTTACACAAGCAAAGCCTATAACAGAAGACTTCCAACTATCATTTAAATCTACTTCAGCTATGGAAATATTAAACCTTGATTGGAGCTTCCCAATTAAGCTTTTTATAATATGTCTCTTTTCTTTTAGAGAATTTGATTCATACAATGTAAGTTTCAATGAACAGTTTCCAACTATCAAATATCACACCTCGTATCAATTCACAATTCAGCAGTTTCGCAACTCAAATTTGTTTGCTCCTTTAGTCGCACAAATTTGGTGCTTATTGCATTTGACCTACCATCAATTTATGAAAATGCATCATAAATTGGGTTAGGTCATAAACAATTCACAATCGACCCTTGGGTCGTCCTGCCGTGTACCCTTTGCAGTCTAAGGGTGAGCATAAAGCAAAGAATCTCTACTATTTTTAATACATACTACCATGGGATTCTTCGTTGTACTCAGAATGACATCCTGCAGAAATAATACTGCCCTTAAACAATTCGTAATGTACTTTTATAACATTTATGGCTTTAGAGGCAGATTCATTAAGCAACTTTTGGTAACTGCACTTAAAAGGATGCCACAGCAAAATGTTAGTAGACTGATACGACCATATAGATAGACCCTTGAGAGAATTATCAAGTCCCTTCATTTTGCAAGACAGACTTTTATTGTGTAGTCAAAAGTTGATTAGAAGATGAATCTAAAGACTAAATGTTAATACAATTCACAATTAAAGAAAAGTGAAAAAACAGGCGGGCAAAGCCCGCCAAACAATTATGCATTGTGCATCGTGCATCGTGAATTATTCCAATATATTCATTTCCCTGCCAACTTTTTCAAATGCTTTTACAGCTTCGTCTAATTGGTCCTTTGTATGTTCTGCCGTAACCATACATCTTACTCTCCCCGTACCCTTTGGTACCGTTGGAAATACGATGCCTGAAACGAAAACACCATTATCAAAAAGCTTTCTGCTAAATTCCATAGTCTTAGACTCTTCACCTATGATTACAGGAGTTATCGGAGTTTCACTATGTCCTGTATTGAAACCTAATTTACCCAGCTTTTCTTTAAAATATTTTGCATTATCCCATAACCTATCAGTGTATTCAGTGCTTTCCATCAGCATAGTTATAGCTTCAATTATAGCTCCTGTTGCAGCCGGTGGCAATGAAGTTGAGAACAATACCGGTCTTGCTCTGTGGTTTAACCATTCATACATTGTTTTTGAGCCTGCCACATATCCTCCAACTACCCCTATTGCCTTAGATAATGTACCTATTGAAAAATCAACTCTTCCATGCAAGCCAAAGTGATCAACGGTTCCTCTTCCGCTCTCTCCCAATACACCTGAGCCATGTGCGTCATCAACATATGTCATTGCCTCATATTTTTCAGCTAATTCTACAATTTCCGGTAATTTGGCAATATCTCCGTCCATACTAAATACACCATCTGTAATAATCAAGATGTTTTTATATTTCTTTCTGCTTTCCTTTAAAATAGCTTCCAAGCTGTCCATATCCGAATGTTTATAAATTCCTTTATTTGCCTTGGAAAGTCTGGAGCCATCAATAATAGATGCATGATTTAATTCATCGGATATTATAATATCGCCTGCCTCTGTGATAGCTTGAATTGTACCGGCATTACAGTTAAATCCCGATTGATAAACAAATGCCGCTTCTTCTCTTTTAAATTCAGCCAAGATAGTCTCTAAATCCTCTAGAAGTTTATAATTACCAATAATAGTTCTAACTGCTCCTGCCCCTACCCCATAATCCTCAATAGCCTTAATAGAAGCTTGTTTAAGCCTGGGATGGTTTGCAAAGCCAAGATAGTTGTTAGATGATAAATTGATTACCTTTTTGCCGTCTAGTATAACCTCTGATTGGCTTGGAGTTTCAAGTACAGGCAATTTCCTATACACACCCTGTTCTTTTAGCTCCTCAATTTTTTCCTTTAAAAAGGTTAACTCATGCACATTTGACATATTCTTACCTCCCTGTTATTTTAAAAATATTGATTGTCCACCAATGAAATTAAAGATTTCGATTGGATCATCCGGAACCAATATATCAAGGTGGAAAACATTTATCTTCTTATAGTATAACATAATCTTCCTATCCATCATCAGACTTATATAAAAAATTATTAATAGCATATTTTACATAAGCATCAAAAAATGGATTTTCTTCTTTTATTACTTCATATATTATTTCAATGTTTCCCTCATCTTTCATATTGCCAAGTGCAATTAAAGCATTCCTTTTTAATACATTTTTGCCTCTCCAGCTGCCTGCCATGTCTCCATATTTTTCTTTGAACTCTCTGTTTGACATTTTCATTAATTCCTCAATATCAACATATCCCTTTGTAATATTTGGTATAAACTCACTGTGTCGAGAATATCTAATATGTTTGTTTTTAGGGCAAATTTTTTGACAAGCATCACACCCATATATCATTATACCCATTTTTTTCATAAGTCCATAGTCTATATTATTTTTAGTTTGAGTCAAATAAGATATACATTTCCTAGCATTTAATCTATAAGGAGATTCCAAAGCACCGGCAGGGCAAGCACGCAAACATAAATCGCAGTCTCCGCACTCTTCATCTATTGCTGTGTCAAATGAGTTAAATTTTATATCAGTTAAAATATACCCTAAGAATATGAAGGAACCATATTTATCATTTATTATATTTGTATTCTTGCCATAATATCCTATGCCCGCTTTATAAGCAAGCTCCCTTTCTACCAATGGACCGGTATCTACAAAATATTTATATTCAAAGTCAATTTCTTTTTTTATTTCCTTTATCAGTTCCTCAATTTTTAGTTTTAATACTCTATGATAATCAATTCCCCATGATGATTTTGAGAGAAAGCCTTTGATCTTATAGTTACATTTTTGAGTATAATCAACATTATATGATAAGCCTATTACGATTATAGAATTACAATTTGGCATTGTTAATTTAGGATTTATCCTCTTTTCTAAATCCTTCTCTTCAAATTCGGTGGCAATTGAATTGTCTTTCCTACGTGTTAAATAATCATCTATTCTCATTAAAGGTTCTGCATCCGTAAAACCTATAATATCAATATTCAATTTTTCTGATTTCATTTTTATAAATTCTTTAATATCCATATGAACCAACCCTTCAAAGCTCTACCACAGCAAAACTCTTCAATCTTAGTTCTTCACTCTTCACTTTTATTTAATCGCGAAACTGCTGAACTGTGAATTGTGAATTCTCTTATAAATTATAGCATATAATTGTAACCTTTTTGTACTATTTGAATAGGCAAACTTATGTTATAATAAATGCAGCTGTTGTAATAAAACTTTTACAGTTTTATTTTTATGCATTTATTGAAACGGTGTGTAGCAATCCAATCGGAGGATTGCATTTATGTTATAATAAATGCAGTTGTTGTAATAAAACTTTTACAGTTTTATTTTTATGCATTTATTGAAACGGTGTGTAGCAATTCGATTGGCGAATTGCACTTATGTTATAATAAATGCAGCTAAGAAAATAAAAGGAAGTAGAAAATGTTTAATCTAAAGAAAAAGTCTTTTAAAAAATTTGATTTTTTATTGCTGTTTTCAGTTATTGCTTTGTGTATTTACGGTTTAATAATGATAAAATCAGCTACATTAAGTTTTGAATCGTCAAAACAAGTTAAAACGCAGGCAATTTCCACTATATTGGGATTATTTGTTATACTTATATTGATTCTTTTAGATTATGAAGTCCTATCTAAATTGTATATTCCTATATATGTAGTATGCAATTTATTATTGATTGTAGTTCTTTTTAAAGGTGTCGGGGATGAACAATGGGGTGCAAGATCTTGGCTATATATAGGTAAGTTCGGGTTTCAACCTGCAGAGTTTGTTAAAGTAGGTCTCATCATATCTTTAGCAAAATTTATAGACATTAATAAGGAAAGAATTAATGAGCCTTTTACTTTACTAAAGGTTTTAGCATTTGCATTTTTGCCGGTATTACTTATCCTTAAACAACCTGATGCGGGAACTGCAATAGTTTTTGTATTTTTTATTGCAATTATGCTTTTTGCAGCTGATGTGAAATGGAAATATATCGGCATGGCAATTATTGCAGGGGTTGCCAGTTTACCTATATTGTGGTTTAAGCTGGATGAGTTTCAGCGAAATAGAATATTTAACTTTCTTGACCCCGAGAGAGATATGTCCAATACAGGATATCAAGCAATGCAAGGTAAAATTGCAATCGGAAGCGGGAAGGTCTTTGGAAGAGGACTATTTCAAGGGGTATACACTCAATACAATTATATTCCGGAGAAGCAGACAGATTTTATTTTTGCTGTAATCGGAGAAGAGCTAGGTTTTTTGGGAGGAATAGTTCTCATATTATTGTACCTTATAATGCTTCAAAGAATGATTAAAATTGCAAAAAATAGTACAGACACCTTTGGCTCATGTATGTGTATAGGTATTGTTGCAATGTTTTTATTTCATATATGGGAGAATATCGGCATGACCATAGGACTGATGCCCATTACAGGTATACCTTTACCTTTCCTAAGCTATGGGGGTACATTTCAACTGGTAAACATGATATGCATAGGAATAGTTTTGAGCGTGGGACTCCACAGAGAAGGATTAACCTTTGATAAGTGAAAATACAAGGGAACTTATACTATATGAAATAGCCTAGTTCCCTTATATAACCTTATTTCATTGTATCTTGAATAACTCTTAATGTATTCTTATATGCAAGCTTTTCTAACAAATCATCACTCCAGCCGTCCCTCTTAAGAGCAGCGAAGAGCAGCGGCATCTTATCAACACTATCTATTTCAAGCGTTCCGCTTACACCGTCGAAATCGGTCCCGATAGCCAAAATATCATCTCCACCTTTATTTCTTATATAATTAAGATGCTTGACTAACAATTCTATAGAGCTGTATCTTACCTTAGGGTTTTCATTTAAGAATGTTGGTGAAAAATTAATTCCGGTAATCCCACCTTTTTCTGCAAGAACTTTAATCATTTCATCTGTCAAATTTCTCTTATGAGGGGAAAGGGTTCTGGAATTTGAATGGGATGCAACAAATGGCTTCTTGCTCATCTCTGCCACATCATAAAATCCACCGTCGGATAAGTGAGATACATCGATTATCATTCCAAGTTCATTCATATATTCTATTGCTTCTTTGCCAAACTTTTTAAGTCCAGAATTCATAGTAGTCGGATCATCAGAATTAGGAAATCCGAAACAATTCTCAAAGTTCCACGTCAAAGTTATCAGCCTTATCCCCAGATCATAATACTTATTTAGCTTCTCAAAACTCCCTTCAACACTTCTTCCATCTTCAATAGTAAGTAATGCAGACATTTTTCCCATTGAATCATTTTTTACAATATCCTCATAATTATACGCCATTGAGATAATCTCTTCATTTTCCTCTACTGATCTTTTTAAAGTATTTACACAATTTTTAATATAGATATCGTCCTCAACATATTCTTTATGTTCTTTCTCAAACATTTCTTTCTGTAACAAAAATACTGCAAAAAATTGCGCCATGGTATTTCCTTTTTTCATTCTGTTAAAATCTATGCTTGCAATGGAATTAGACTTAAGTGTCTGACTTCCTGTGGGATCAGGCACATTCATCAATGTATCGCAATGCATATCAATATACTTCATATTATCCTCCCCTTTATTTAATTATATTCTTCCGCTTACATGATAATTATATTATATCGAAGCTTATTCAATTACACCAGTACTTTATATCGAACAATTCCTCACTATCTTTTAAAAAGCAGAGATCTTTCGTTCCACTCATGATGAAACCAATGTTAATAATTATTATACTAAATTTTTTATATGTCATAATAATGACATATTTATAAACTAAACTATAGATAAGTTAATGAGAAAGATATTAACTAAGAATAATTATTTTATAGGAGGAAAGAAAATGAAATTTAAAAAATTGCTATTAGTAGCTATTATGATAACTAGCATGGTGGCTGTAACAGCATGCGGAGGAAATACTGATGGTGAACAACCCGGAGATAATCCTGAAAACCCACCAGTTACTGATGAAACATTAAGTCCCGATGTAGATGAACCTGAGGACAATTCAGAACTTAATGAACCTGAAAACCCTGATGAAGCTACAGATCCTACGGGAGATGTAAATTCCGATGAAAATGCAGAACCTAATGAAGAAACAGTTACTCCATAAGATAAATACTTATACTGCAACTTCTACTTCATACTTCCCCTCTTTTTTATTTTAGATAGATTAGAAAAAGCATGCTTAATTTATTAGTATGCTTTTTCCCATTTAAAATCATTTTTATATTACATAACTATCTCTACACGTAAACCCATTTCTTCGTCATTATTAATGCTTAAGCTTCCATTGTGAGCCTCTACTATGTTTTTACTAATTGTAAGACCTAAACCGGCGCCGGAAGTCCTCTTCCTGCTACGGTCAACTTTATAAAATCTTTCAAATACATACGGAAGGTGTTCTTCCTCAATACCGGGTCCGGAATCAACTATTGTAAGGACAAAGTTTTTATCCAATGATTTTTCCAAGCATACCTGAAGCTTCCCATTGTAAGGCATATGCCTTATGGCATTATCCAATATATTTATAAGCATCTGTCTAAAACGCTCTTGATCAACATCTGCAGTAATTGAAGAATCTAACATTTTCTCCACTACAATTTTCTTCTCCTTAAGTTGGAAATCCATTTGAAGAAATACATCATCTATCAAATCACCTATATTGTTTGTAGTTAGATTCAATTTGACAAGCTTTTTCTCAAAAGATGAAAGAACAATCAACTCTTCCACCATCTTTCCCAACCTCTTTGATTCATCAATTGCAATTTTTATAAAACTTTCTACCTGATTCTCCGGAACTACTCCATCCAATATTCCCTGCATGAAATTTTGAATGGTAGTTAAAGGTGTTTTTAACTCATGTGATACATTTGCTATTGAGTCCTTACGGAGCTCCTCTAACTCTTGAATCTTATCTGCCATGTGATTTAATGAGTGTCCCAACTCTGCTATCTCATCATTACCTTTAATAGTAATCGATTCTGAAAAGTCCCCTTTTGATATATTATTGGCTATCTTGCTCATGTGAATCAACGGAATAGTAAATTTTCGAGATACAAAAACGATTATCAATGTCATAGGTATACTTATGGCTATAAATATTAACAATATGGACTTGTTGACCTTAGAAGTGACCAATTCCACATTTACCACAGGGCTATAGATTAAGACTTCTCCCATTAATTTCCCATTAAACCTCAAGGGTACAGATACGGTCATCATCTGAACATCCCGTTCTTCCTCCTCTATTTCAAAGTATGCAATGAAGTAGTCCTTTTCTACCTCTTGATCTACACTTCCGGAACGATTTGAGCTAATTGGTTTTCTCCCGAAACCTTCTATACTCCCCATCTCTTGGTCTTCAACAATTAATGATATTCCTAACTTGTCCTCATTTTGAATCATGTTTAGGGTATTGGTAAAATATTCGGTGGAAATTTTATCTTCCAACAACATAGAAAACAATCTATATACCTGAAATGCTTTTTGCTCAAGAAATTCCTTTCTCTGCCCGTAAATTTCTTGTTTTACTAAATGGCTAACCCCACCGGCTATTAATAGTAAACTTAGAATAGTGACCGCCATATATGTGAATAGGAACTTTTTAGTTATAGACTTAAACATCTTTCTCCACCTCAAATTTGTATCCAACTCCCCAGACAGTTTTTATTGCCCAGCTTTGCTTGGTTTTACTTTTTAGTCGTTTGCGTAATCGCTTGATATATACATCTATAACACGATCTTCCCCGTCAAAATCCAATCCCCATATACCTTCAATCAAATCGTCTCTGGTAAAGACCTGATTAGGATGCATCATCAAATGTTGAAGTAGCTGTAATTCTCTTCTGGGTATATTGACTATTTCTCCATTTAAATATGCAACAAAAGCATCAATATCAAATACCAAATTGTCATATTCTAATCTATTAGCTTCTCTGCTTTGTATCTCTTCATGGTCCAATTCTCGGCGACGTAGCGTTGCAAGAACCCGTGCAATTAGTTCATGTATTTCAAATGGCTTGGTTATATAATCATCTGCTCCCAAGTGTAAGCCTTTTATCTTCTCATCCAGACCTCCTTTGGCCGTAAGCATTATTATTGGTGTATAACTTATCTCTCTGATTTTTTTACATATCTCATACCCGTCTAACCCAGGCAGCAACAAATCCAATAACACCAGATCATATTTATTTTTTAAGAAACTTTCCCATGCCTCTAATCCATCACCAAAATCAGTTACTATAAAGCTTTCATTTTCTAAATAGAGTTTAACAATCCTACAAATATTTATATCATCTTCTACAAGGAGTATTCTTTTTTCGCTCATTAACTTCACCTTTTCTAATATCATATTCTTCCTTTATAATAACAAAATGAGTTAATTGTTACAAATTCCTATATTTTCCCTTAAACTCTCATGAAAAATCTACCTCTATATCATATTATCATATAGAAAGGTAGATTTCTCAAATTGTAAATATATTTTCTTAGCTTTATAACTTGCCTAATTCCTCTAAGTCTTTCCTTAAAACTTTTAGCACCTTTTCTCTTGCTCCTGTCAGCGGAAGCCTAACACCGCCTACATCTATACCGGTCATGTTCAATGCAGCTTTTACCGGAATGGGATTCGCTACAATAAATAAATCCTTAAATACATCCAATAATTTAAGATGTATATCTTTAGCTCTTTCAGTATCTTTAACAACGAAAGCGTCTATCATTTCCTTCATTTCCGGTCCAACTATATGAGAAGCAACGCTGACCACTCCATATGCGCCGACAGCCATTGCCGGCAGTGTCATGGAGTCATCCCCGGAATAAATAAGAAAGTCATCCGGTACCCTCTTAATTATCTCTGCAAACTGAACTATATTTCCTCCCGCTTCCTTTAAAGCCACAATATTTTCTATCTCAGCAAGTTTTTCCACAGTTTCAGGCAACATGTTACAGCCTGTTCTTCCGGGAACATTATATAGCATTATAGGTAGATCTGTTTCTTCAGCTATAGCTTTGAAATGACAATATAACGAATCCTGATCAGGTTTATTATAGTATGGAGTTACTATCAGTAAACCATCAACTCCTATTTCTTTAGCCGCCTTTGCATTTTCTATTGTGGCTTTAGTGGAATTGGTACCAACACCTGCAATTATAGGCACACCCACATTTTCCTTAACTATCTTATATATATTCGCTTTCTCTTCCGATGTTAATGTAGGAGCTTCCCCTGTTGTTCCTGTCAGCACTAAAGCCGTATTGCCTTCATTTGTCAATTTCTTAGCCAATGAGACAACCTTATCATAATCGACATTTAATTTATCGTCAAATGGTGTAACCATTGCTGTTATTAATCTTCCCCAATTTATCATATACATACTCCTCTCTTAGAAATTCAACATAATTCATCATATGATTTTGAACACTAATTTGCTAACAAAGAATAGTCATATTGAATAGAATGAATTATCTAACTATTAATAAATTAAGGAGGAATTGATTTTGAGCACTTACAATATAGCAATAGTCGGCCCTATGGGTGCAGTAGGGCAGGAAGTGGCAAAAATTCTTATTGAGCGAAATTTCCCGATACAATCTATAAAACTATTGGGTACATCCGCAAACAAAGGTAGAAAAATTAATTTTAATGACAAAATAATATATACAAAAGAGGCTCGTGAAGGAGCTTTTGAAGGAGTTGATATTGCATTTTTCTGTGTTGAGGCTGAGATCAGTAAAATTCTCGCTCCTATCGCAATTAGTGAGGGAGCTGTAATAATAGATAATAGCAGTGCATGGAGAACTGAGCCTGATATTCCACTTATAGTTCCTGAGGTGAATTCCGAAAGTCTAAAAAATCATAAAGGTCTAATCGCAAACCCCAATTGCTCGACAATTCAAATGCTTGTACCACTAAAGCCTATTCATGATAAATATAAAATAAAAAGAATTGTTGTATCTACCTATCAAGCTGTTTCAGGTACCGGGAAAAATGCTATAGATGAATTAAATACACAAGCAAAAGCTTATGTGAATGAAAAAGAAATAGCAAATTTTGTATACCCTTATCAAATTCTATTCAACGCAATACCTCATATAGATTCATTTATCGAAAATGGATATACAAAAGAGGAAATGAAAATGGTAAATGAAGCAAATAAAATATTGGATAAAAATATCAAGGTAAATGCAACTACAGTAAGAATTCCCGTATTTAGAGGACATTCTGAATCAATAAATATTGAAACTGAACTTGCCTTTGAAATTGAGGATATAAAGAAACTGCTAAAATCCTCAAAAGGAATTGCAGTAATAGATGACCCTAAAGAATATCTATATCCCATGCCTTTGTATGCTACAGATACGGATGATGTTTATGTCGGTCGTATACGTAAGGATTTCACAGTTGATAATGGGCTGAACATGTGGGTAGTAGCTGATAACTTGAGAAAGGGCGCAGCTCTAAATGCAGTTCAAATCGCGGAAACTTTAATAGAACTCAAGCTATTATAGGAGGGCAATATGAGCATCGTAATACAAAAATTCGGAGGAACATCTCTTACAAATATAAATAGAAAAAGCAAATTTTTAAATCATATTAAAAAAGCAATATCAAAAGGTCATAGATTAGTAATAGTGCCATCTGCAATTGGCAGAAACGGTGATCCATACGCAACGGATACACTGATTAAACAATTAGAAAATATATGTGCTGAAATTGATCCTAGAAAGAGGGATTTAATTATGTCATGCGGAGAAACAATATCAGCAGCAATTCTCTCCCATCTATTGGAAGCAGAAGGATATCCAGCAGAGCCGCTTATGGGGTTTCAGGCAGGCATATTGACAGATGATAATTTCAATTCAAGCAAAATATTGGAAATAAATACTGATAGGATATTTAAGATTTTAAGTGAAAATAAAATCGCAGTTGTAGCAGGTTTTCAGGGAATAACAAGCAATATGGATATTACCACTCTCGGCAGAGGCGGAAGCGATATATCTGCAGTTGCCTTAGGAGGATTCTTAAAGGCAGACAGGGTTGACATATTCACTGACGTACCGGGTGTAGCTATGGAGGATCCACGAATTGTGCCAACTACAAAATATATAAAAGAGATCTCGTATGATGATATGTATAAAATGTCTTTAAACGGAGCTACAGTTATTCATCCTGAGGCAGTGAAATTAGGAAAAGAGTTTAAGATACCCATAAGAATACTGTCGAGCTTTGAAGAAAGTTGCGGAACACTTATATCTGATAATAAAGGCAGCAAGGAAATAGTCGATATCTAAAAAGATAATGAAGAAATTTAAAAACGGTGCAATGCACCGTTTTTCATTTACACCAACAATGGTTGAAACTGTTTACCTTTTAAAGCAGCTTCTATCGTCCCTTCTATTTTATCAAATTTTGCTATCACGGAATTAGGCTTATTTATTGCATCATCTTGACCAAAAGGTACAAAATATACATTCTTCATGTTTAACAACATCCCAATATTCTTAGCATTGGCACCAAGCCCGTCATTTGTTGCAATAGCTAATATTAATGGTCTTTGATTTCTTAGATGAGCCTTACATGCCATGGTCACCGATGTATCAGTTATGGCATTTGCCAATTTCGCAATAGTGTTTCCTGTACATGGTGCAACAACCAAAACATCAAGCTTTAATTTGGGCCCCACCGGCTCAGCTTCAACTATAGTCTTTATCAATTCCTTTTTTGTAATTTCCTCTAATCTATTTTTCCACTCCCAAGCTGTACCAAACCTTGTATCAAATGTATCTACTGCATGAGATATTATGGGATAAATGTCCCCACCCTTCTCAGCCAACTCATCAATAACGGGAAATACATTACTAAAATTACAAGACGAACCTGTAAGTGCAAAACCTATCTTCAAACCTTCAATTGACATTATTTATACCTCCAACTCCTCAATAATATTATAAATTGTATCCTTTATAACCTTTGCAGCTGTAATTGGCGCAACTTTTCCCGGAAGTCCCGATGCACTAATTGTATTTAGCTTGAGCTTTTCTGCCGAACTTTTATCAACCCCTCCGGGCTTAGACGCTAAGTCGATTATGACACAGTTCTTGTCTATATAATTGAGTAATTCCCCATTTAATATCATTTGAGGTATTGTATTGAAAATAACATCCATCTTTGATATATCTGACTGTAATGTACTAATATTAACCGATGTATAGTTATTATTTCTTATCCATGCCAAATCTCCATAATTTCTGGCTGCGGCATAAACGTTAGCGCCAATTCCATAGAGCGCTTTTGATAATGCTTTACCTATCCTGCCATATCCCAAAACCATGGCATTAGAACCATGTAATGTGATGCGCATTTCTTCCATCGCTATTTGGATTGCCCCTTCTGCCGTTGGTATTGCATTTAATACCTGCATCTCTTCTCGGGCAAAATAATCAGCCATTTTAATTTTTTTATCTATGGCCTTATCAATAATATTATCGTTTATTTTTCCTCCCATAAATAATTGAGACTTATTTAAAAGTTCCAGCACATCTTCAACCAATATTTCACCAGTGTAAAAAGGAGTATCTATTTTTTCGTTTGTATCTGAAAATGGTAAAGGTCCAATTACAAATTGTGCATCAGCTATTACATCTTCTAAACTCCGGTCTTCTTCCCTATATTGTCCAAGTTTATCAAAGCCAAAGAGCATTACTTCGTTTCCATCCGCCTTAAGTAAATCGGACAATACAGCACTTCTCATATCTCCACCCAAAATAGCAAATTTTCTACCCATATGGGACCCCCTTATTAGGAAATTTTCAAACTATTATATTCTATGTTTATATGGGTTAATAAGTGAAGAATCAATTCACAGAAATAAGACTACATTTTTTAATTAGGTACCTTGTAATATAAGGTAGCATGTGATATAGTATAGTAAAATATAAGGGGAGGGCTCTTATGAACATTCAATTTAAAAAAGGCGTACTTGAACTTTGTGTTCTTTCCTTACTTGATAGAAGAGACCACTATGGTTATGAACTTGTAGAAAAAATATCCAAATTCATAAACATATCCGAGGGGACCATATATCCCCTATTGAGGAAACTTAGAACAGAAGGATATGTATCAACTTATCTAGAGGAATCTCAAGAAGGTCCACCCAGAAAATACTATAAATTAACCGAGAAAGGCAAAGAGGTCTTTGAAGAACTAATGATTGAATGGGAAAGTTTTGTTGACGGAGTTAATAATATATTGAGGGGGGATTTAATGTGAATAGAAAAGAATTTATAGATAAATTGAAATTATATCTACAAGGAATGCCTGAGTCCGAAATTCAAGATATTTTATCAGACTATGAAGAACATTTCAATATTGGAATCTCTAAAGGAAAATCCGAAGAAGAAATTGCTAATGAGCTTGGAGAACCAAAAGATATTGCGGAAGGCTATAAGACAAATTATAGAAATGCCTATAATGATAGTCCCCCCACAATTAGCTACAATACCTCAAATGATACTTTAAGAAGGGCTTTAATCATAGTTTTGTTGATTGCATTCAATGTGATTATTGTTTTAGGCCCATATATAGCAGTGCTTGGAGTTCTAATTGCCATTTACGGTATAGGTATAGGCCTTGTATTTGCAGGGATAGGATTATTCTTTGGAATACCCCTGATGCCATTTAAGTTTTTTGGCCATATCCCCAATTTCCATTTACTAACTACACTATCCTTTGGTGTAGGGTTTGGAGCTTTAGGTGTTTTGATTATTATTTTAGCAGTTATTCTGACAAAATTTATTTATCGAATCAGCATTAAATATATAAAATGGAATATTGAATTGGTTAATAAATAGGAGGTTAAGAAAATGGATATCAAAAAACTTGTTCCCATATTGATAGGAGTAATATTGATTGCTTTCGGAATAGGGATTTATTCCCTTAGGTATTATGACAACATAAGTTTTAACAACTCTGCTAACGACGATTTTGTAAATATAAGGTCTGAGGATTCAAGTGTTAAAATCGGTAAAGATGGTATCGATGTAAAAGATGGTGATGACCATGTATCCATCGGTTGGAAAGGCATAAGTGTAAAAGATGGAGGCGATGAAGTCCAAATAGGATGGAATGGAATCAAAGTAAAAGACGACAAAAGCAATACAGATATAGATGGTAGTAACAGTTGGTTTGAATTCACTCCCAAAAATCTGAAAACTTATAATATAGATGAACAAAAGCATGAGAGTATTGATGGTATAGACTCGATTAAAATAAATTCGGGGTTTGTAGATATAATGGTAACCCAAGAGGACAGAGATGATATATGGATAAAATACCACGGCACAATAAAATCCAATATTGTGCCAAAGTTGGAAACTGAAAGAAATGGAAAAGTATTAAATATCAAGCTTATGTCCGATAAAAATAGCTATACCGTTTCAGAATCCAATGTAATTTTAGAAATTTCAGTTCCCGAAAGTTTTAATAAAGATTTTAGTATTTCTTCCTCATCCGCTGATATCTTTGTGAATGATATAGCAGGTCTTCATTTTGATTTGAACTCCGGATCAGGAGATATCAAGCTTAATAATCTCAGTGGAAAGAGTGCAAATATAATAACTTCATCAGGAGATTTGATTTTAGCCGAACTTAATTGTAACAGCAGTATTGACTCCTCCTCCGGAGATATAAAACTATATGCGGATAACTCTTCCAAGGATTTGAAGATAGCTACCAGCTCCGGGGACGTTGTAGTAGTGTTTGAAGATGGCGCTAACTATAGTGTCATGTGTACTGCATCATCAGGTGATGTGTTTACAGACAGGGATATTAGCATAAATAAGTACAAGGGTAATAGATATGAGTTTAAAGAAGGTACAGGAGATAATGAAATGAGAATAGACACATCATCAGGGGACATTTATTTTAAATAGTAAATCATTAAGGGACATAGTCAACTTTGACACTATGCCCCTTTAATTTTTATCACTTCTCCTGTTCTTTTTCCCTTTCCTCCAAGAAACATTTCCTGCACAATGGCTCATACTCCTTACTTGCTCCGATTACAACCCTTGCAGTCTCCTTTGTCTTTCGATGACTTACCCAAGCATCTGTACCGCATTTTACGCAAACAGCATGATGCTTATATAAATAATCTGCCAGAGGCATAAGTTCTTTTACTATTTCAAATGGATGCCCGGAAAAATCCATATCAAGCCCCGCTAATATAACAGTTATTCCATTTGCCAAAAATCCATTTATCCCTTCCAGGATCTTCTCTACATCTCCGTCTAAAAACTGCACTTCATCTATGCCGACTACATCCGGCTTATATTCATTTAAGTATTTTATGATTTCGTCTATATCCTTCACCGGAATAGCTTCTAAAATGGCCTTATCATGTGTGACTATCTCTGATGTAGTATGTCTGGTATCCAATATAGGTTTGAATGCCACCGTCTTATATCCTGCTATTTTAAATCGTTTAATATCATTTTCCAAATTAGATGTTTTCCCTGAAAACATAGATCCTGTGTGTATTATCAATTTTCCTTTGTATTGATGCAAATTAATTCCCCCCTAAAATTATTACCTATTTATTATAACATTATATTTAAACTTTAGACAAAGAAAATGAATTGATTTACTTTCAAATGCGCTCACAAAAGAGCCCATATAAGAATAATATAAATTATGAATCCTATTAGGGAGGTAGAACATGGACATAAAAAAGATTGTGGAACTTAAAGATATTAGTATGCTTTATCATACATTAACAGAAGAAACCTTAGCGATAAAAAAATTGGATTTGGATATATACACAGGTGAAATAGTCGGTATAGTAGGTCCCAGCGGTTGCGGTAAATCAACTTTATTGTCAATAATTTCAGGTTTAATAAAGCCCAGTAAAGGTATAGTAAAGGTTAATGGTGAGCCTGTCGAGGCTCCTTTAAAAAATATAGGTTACATGTTCCAAGAAGATCAATTATTTGACTGGAGAAATATATTAAATAATGTTGTCGTCGGATTGGAAATCCAAGGCAAATTGAACGATAAAACCCTACAGCAAGCCAAGGACATGATTGCTAATTACGGTTTAGGAGAGTTTATGGACTCCTATCCTTATCAGTTATCAGGAGGAATGAGACAAAGGGTTGCTCTAATAAGAACTCTAATATTAAGACCGGATCTATTGTTATTAGATGAACCATTCTCTGCTCTCGACTATCAAACCAGACTGGCAATAGCAGACGAAGTAGGTATAATCTTAAAAAAAGAGAAAAAAACTGCTGTAATGGTAACCCATGATATAGCTGAAGCCATTAGCCTTTCAGATAGAGTTGTTGTATTAAGCAATAGACCTGCTGTTATCAAAGATATCATCGATATTAAACTTACCTATAATGATATTGTAAGCCCTATGAAATCCAGAGAAGCTCCTGAATTTAGACATTACTTTAATAGAATTTGGAAGGAGTTGGATATACATGTCTAATAAGTATTCTAAAGAGCATGAAATTTTTGTTGATAAGATAAAAAGGGAAAAGAAAAGTATATTAATTACACAAATCAGCGTTTTGATTATTGGTCTGCTTTTATGGGAAATAGCTGCGCAATTTAAATGGATAGATACATTCCTTACCAGCAGCCCATCAGCAATTTGGAAGCTATTTTTAAATTACATGAAGAATGGGCAACTGATGAAACATGTCGGAATTTCTGTTTATGAAACTATTGCAGGATTTATCTTTGGTACCTTATTAGGAATAATCATTGCTATATTGCTATGGTGGTCTAATTTTTGGGCAAAGGTATTAGACCCTTATCTTGTTGTATTAAACAGTCTTCCAAAGACAGCCTTAGCCCCAATAATAATTATTTGGGTGGGTGCAGGATATAAGGGAATAATAGTTACAGCTATTTCAATTTCAATTGTCGTAACGATTATGAATATGTATGAGAGCTATAAATCAGTAGATGAAGATAAAATAAAACTATTACAAACCTTTGGAGCTACAAAATTTCAAGTTTTAAGAAAATTGATATTGCCAGCCTCTATTCCAAGTATGATTAGTACTCTAAAAATAAATATAGGTTTATCTTGGGTTGGCGTCATAGTCGGAGAATTTCTGGTATCAAGAGCCGGTATCGGATGGTTAATAGTATATGGCGGTCAGGTGTTTAAACTGGATATTGTTATGATGAGTATATTTATACTGGGACTAATATCTGCTGTAATGTATAAATTGATATCAATTTTAGAAGATAAGCTATTTAAATGGAGCAAATAAGGATAGAGGTGCCCCTCTATCCTCATCTTATTCTAAAGCAGTAATTTCTTTTTCTAATTTATATTTTAATATATAAATAAACCATGTTGCTAAAATTATTCCTTTCAAAATACTGGTTAAACTTAAACTCCACCATACCCCCAATAACCCCAGAGCTGTATAAGTTGATAATATAGCAGCAAGAGGTATTCTCAATATATTGAAACTAACCCCAATGATTGTAGGAGGTAATGTCCTTCCAAGACCATTGAAAGCTCCCGCAGTCCCAATCTCTATGCACATAAATAGTTGGGATACTCCCAATATCCTTAAATATCTTACTCCTTCCCATATTGCCACAGGATCATTTGGTGTAAAAATCGTAAATAAAGGTCTGGCTGCAAATATCAATAGTAGCGATGCAAAAAGTCCGATAGAACCCAGAATTTTCATTCCGATATTATAGCCTTCTTTTATTCTATCATATTTCTTAGCACCGTAGTTCTGTCCGGTAAAGGTAGATATTGCAGTGGAAAAGCCTTCAGAAGTATTCCATGATATGGATTCAATTTGAGAGCCTATGCTCTGCACTGCAACCGGTATAGCTCCAAATTTAGCAACTATTTTGGTCAATATCATGCTTATACTTGCATGTAATGCTGACTGCACAAATGGTGGAAATCCCAATTTTACTATATGTTTTATATATTTTAAATCCGGCTTAACCAACAACTTTACATGGGAGTATATAGTTCCGTTTAGCTTACCTGAAATAATAAATATGATGGTGACAAAAAACTGAGCTAATATTGTAGCTAAAGCAGCACCTTTGATACCCATAGCTGGGATGGGACCAAATCCAAATATAAATACCGGGTCAAGTATGATATTTGATATTAACCCCAATGCATTTACTTTAAATGGAGTCACACTATTACCCGAACTATTTAGGGCTGTTGAAAATATTGGATTTAAAAAGTGAAACACAATGCCAATTGCTATTATTGTTAAATAGTCTATTGCCATTTGAACAACATTAGGATCATCTAAATTAAAAAACCCTATAAGACTGTGCCTAAAAATAAAGAGTAAAATCGAATAAATCATTGCGATTAAAAAATCAAGCTGAAATCCATTTGAGATATATTTTTTTGCTTCATCCATATCATTCCTGCCTATCGATTGGGCTATACCTACTCCAACGCCTATTTGTGATATCATAACCAATGATGACCCGAGCCACATAAAAAACCCGGCGGTTCCAGATGCTGCAACGGCCTCCGTGCTTAACCTTCCTAGCCAAATTATATCTGTAAGATTATAAGCCATTTGAATAAAGGATGTCCCCATTATAGGCAATGCCAATTTTGTTAATGTTGGTGCAATTTTTCCTTCTAATAAGTTAAGTTCTCTGCTCATTATAACTTCCTTTCATTTATGTAATTGTTAAGGAGGCTGTAATATTAGCCACCTAAAAAAATTATGCCAAATAAAATAATATGCCCAAAAAATGCATAACACTTGCTCCAAGCACAAAAAAATGCCATATTGCATGATTATAAGGAATCTTAGCATCTCTGTAAAATATTGTTCCAAAAGAATACAATAGCCCTCCTGCTAATATCCAATAAAAGAATTTGATTGATGTTGCACTGATAATTTTTTTGATCGGAAAGATGCCAATCCAACCCATTGCTATATACAATATGACGGACAATGACTTATATTTATCAAATTTTCCAAAGGTAAATAATTTAAATATAACTCCCGCCAATGCAAGAATCCACATCATAACAATTAAAACTATTTTCAATTTCCCCGTTAAAGTTAACATCAAAACAGGAGTGTATGTTCCAGCAATAAATAGGAATATAGAAGAATGATCAAAAACTCTAAGTATTTTCTTTGCCTTTTCATTGGTAATACTATGATAGAGTGTCGAAGATAGAAACATAAGTATAATGCTAACACCATAGATGCTAAAAGAAATTATAGCAGCTATATCCTTTTTTTGTATAGATAATACAAGCAAAATTGTTAAAACAACTATCCCAAAGACAACGCCTATGCCATGAGTTATAGCATTCCACATTTCTTCTGATTTTGAGTATCGGTTTTCCATATACACACCAGCCTTTTATAATTCACAATTCTCAGTTCTCAGTTCACAATTCACAATTCTCAGTTCACAATTCACAACCTACACATCATTCTTGTTCTGTAAGTATCATAGGCCCATCTTTTGTAATTGCTATTGTATGTTCAAATTGCGTAGAAAGTTTGCCGTCAAATGTCCTTGCAGTCCAACCATTGTCATCTAATTTCACTCTATATGTCCCTGCATTCACCATAGGCTCTATTGTGATTACCATACCTTCCATAAGCCTAATGCCTCTCCCCGGTATTCCATAATGAAGAACCTGAGGGTCTTCATGCATTTCTCTGCCTATCCCATGACCTACAAAATCCCTCACTACTGAAAACCCATTTTTTTCAACATGAGTTTGGACAGCATGACCTATATCTCCCAGTCTATTTCCTATAATTGCCTGTTCTATCCCTAAATATAAAGATTCTTTGGTTACATCCATAAGCTTACTAGCCTCTTCAGATAATTCTCCAACACCATAACTCCATGCAGAATCAGCCAACCAACCGTCCAAATTCACCACCATATCTATGGTAACTATATCTCCGTTTTTTAACAAATCATCCCTAGGAAATCCATGACATACTTCGTCGTTTATAGACGCACATGTGGCATATTGATATCCATGATAACCTCTCTGTTCAGGATAGGCATTTCTTTCTGCCAAATACTGTTCAACAAATCCATCTATATCCTTTGTGGATATGCCGGGCTTGATTATCTTTGCTATTTCCTTATGTAAATTTGCCAATATAACCCCTGCTTTTTTCATTTTCATTATTTCTTCTTCACTCTTCAATATAATCATCGAATCATTCCTTTCTATAAGATAAATATCTATAAATTACTTTTTGAAATTCATCATTAGTATGTAAATTTTTAAAATCTTTATCCTTTACAATCCATTGAATTAAACTTGGACTCAATAGCAGCGCCCTTGTAATATCACAAATTGCTTTATCTTCGTTTCCTAAAATACTGTTACAACATGCCCTGTTATAATATAAGTCATGAGCGTCGGGATTATTTCTAATACCCTCCGTTAAAATTTTGATCGAACATTCATACATTTTATCTTCAATATAAATAGCAGACATATTTAAATATATATTTCCATATTGAGGATTAATACTTTTAGATTTATTATAATATTCTAGGGCTTTTTCATGATTTCCCAATCTTGTAAATACTACACCCATATTGAACAAAGCCTTATAAAAATCCGGATTAATCTCCAAGCTTTTGTTTATCATTTTAAAAGCCATATCATAATCCCCTAACTCCTCATATAGGGAACCTATGTTATTATAAGTTATATAGTCATTGGGTTCAATTTCTATTACTCTGTAATAATATTCCAATGCTTTTTTTCGATCCCCCATGTTATCAAAAATCGTAGCTATATTATAATATGCCCTCCAGTACCTGGGATTGATACATGCCACTTTCATATAATTTTCCAATGCTTCCTTATTATTTCCTAAGCTTTCTTCTATTAATCCCAGATTGTAATACGCCTCATAATTGTCATTGTCTATTTCTAGGATTTTGTTGTAAATTTCAATTGAATTTTCAATCATATCCAGCTCATCATAAATAACAGCTATATTAAATAAAAGGAGAATAGTATTTTCTCTTTCCCCTTTGTATGAAAGTGCTCTTTTATAAAATTCTAATGCTTTTAATTTGTCGTTTTTCAAATAAAAATTTTCTGCTAATAGCATATAGTTTTTTCTTTTATAGTCCCTCAATCTGTACACCTCATATATAGTTTACCACAATTAAAGAAAAAAAGTAGAGTTATTTCTCTACTTTTAATGCCCTAATTGAATTTAATATAGCTATAATCGAAACACCGACATCCGCAAAAACGGCCGCCCACATTGTAGCAATTCCAAAAGCTCCAAGGACTAGAACTATTAGTTTTATTGCTAATGCCAAGATAATATTCTGCGTCACAATTTTCTTAGTATTTTTTGCTATTTTAATTGCTGTAGCAATCTTACCTATTTCATCCGTCATAATGACTATATCCGAGGCTTCTATGGCTGCATCAGAGCCCAAAGCACCCATTGCAATACCAATGTCAGCCCTTGCCAGTACCGGAGCATCATTTACTCCATCCCCTACAAAAATAACCTTACTGTTAGTTTTTTTGCTCAATATATCCTCAAATGCATTTACCTTATCTTGTGGTAGTAGATCCCCGTACACCTTATCCAACCCTGCTAATTTGCCTACCTTCTCTGCTGTTTCTTGATTGTCTCCGGAAAGCATTATAGTTTCTTTTATTCCCAATTTTTTTAACCTTCCAATGTCTTCAGCGGTATTTTCCTTTAATTCATCTGAAACTATTATAGTCCCTATATGTTTATTTCCCTCTGATATATAAACAGTTGTTCCAATGGAATCTACTTCTTCAATTTCAACGCCATTTCCCACTAACAAATCCTTATTTCCTAACAGAATTGTATTGCCGTCTATTTTTGCTTCGATTCCCTTTCCGGAGATCTCCTTATAATCCTTTATATATTCTCTTTGTATTTCTTTGTCATAGGACTCAACTATTGACTTCCCAATAGGATGATTGGAAAATGCCTCACCATATGCAGCAAGTTCCAACACTTCTTCTTTTGAATAATCATCATAATTGAAAATTTTAGTAACTTTAAATGTACCTTTTGTAATAGTTCCCGTCTTGTCAAAAACTATTGTCTCCACATCATTCAAAGCTTCCAAGTAATTTCCGCCTTTTATTAAAATGCCCGATTTTGAAGCTCCTCCAATACCTCCAAAGAAACCTAACGGTATTGAAATAACCAATGCACAAGGGCATGAAATTACAAGAAATATAAATGCTCTATATGCCCAATCCCTTAAATCACCGAAAGCCAAAATTGGGGGTAAAATACCTATAATTAATGCTGAAAAAACAACAACCGGAGTATATATACTTGCAAATTTGGTGATAAAATTTTCAGTAGGTGCTTTTTTACCGGAAGCATTTTCTACTAAATCCAATATCTTAGATACAGTTGATTCACCAAATTCCTTTTCTACTTGAACCTTCAATAGTCCATGATTGTTAACTACCCCTGAAATGATATGATCCCCTTCTCTTATATTTCTCGGAACTGACTCTCCTGTAATATTTGATGTGTCTATGGTTGATTCTCCCTCTACAACTATGCCGTCTAAAGGTACTTTTTCACCTGGTTTTATAAGTATATAATCTCCAATAGCTACATCAGTTGGATTTACGACAGTTATTTCATCTTCGGCTATTAAATTGGCATAATCAGGTTTGATATCAAGAAGCGCAGTAATTGATTTTCTTGAATGATTGACTGCCATTCCCTGAAACATTTCTCCAACTTGATAAAATAGCATTACAGCTACTCCTTCAGGATATTCACCTATGATAAAAGCGCCAAAGGTTGCTAAAGTCATCAAGAAATTCTCATCAAATTGAATACCTGCTGCCACATTTTTTATAGCCCTAATAATTACATCATAGCCCACTATTAAATAACTCAATAGATATGTTATAAATCTTATATTACCTTCTAATTTTAATAAATTTGGTATTATAAATAATATAAGGCTTATCCCTATTCTAATGATATCCTTTTTATCTGCTTTGCCATGATCATGGTTGTGTTCGTGACTGTGAGCATGATTTGCATTAATATCCAGAACTTTAACTTCAGGCTCTACTTTTTTTACAAATTTTTTTATATTGCCTTTTATATCATCTTCATCATTATCATTTATAATATTAATTTTTAATTTTTTAGTAACAAAATCAAGTTGTGCGGAAGATACGCCTTCAATTTCATTTGAAAACTTTTCAATCTTTGCTGCACATCCTGCACAATTAAGTCCTTCCAATTCCAGCTCTATTACCTTCATAAAGTTGTCCCCTTTTTTCAATATTAACATATGAGCAATTGTTCATATGTTAATATTATTATATGTCTATTTATAATTTATGTCAATGAAAAAAGTTGCAAATTTTATGATATAACTGGAAATGAAAAGTCTTTTGGTGCTTATGTCATTCTGAGCGCTAGTGAAGAATCCCATAGTGTATTGTGCATTGAATTATAGATGATACTCACCTATATATTTATAATTTAATCCAGCTTTTTTAATATTTCCGTCTATCAATTTCCATTTATTTTTGATACCTTGGGTATTTGCTAGCGCTTCAAAATAATACATGATGATGCCTGCATCCTCAAATAAAGGTCTTTCTGTGTCTTTGTATGCAATCAGCAATTTAACTATCGGTCCATCTAATACAAATCTCCATGGCTGCAAATTTTTAGTCGATGGAGCAAACCTTGCATAGAAAAATAAATCTCCTAAACCTCTAGTCTCTAAGTCCTCCATATCTACTAACCTATCAAGTCCTTTTTCAAACACCAAATCTTCAACCCCGATTCTTTCACTAAAAGGATCTTGAACGAAAGGATTTTTAGGCTTTTCATATCCTATTGCTAATAAATGATTTACTATAACTATATCATCGCCAAGAATTTCTTTCTTTTTATTTTCATCCACTCCCAAGATGCTAACCCAGCATGTAGATATACCCATTTCATTCAATTTAGTTATTAATTTTTCAGCATAATATGCACTGTATATGATGGTTTTATCATCATCATTTTTAAGCTCTAACAAAATATAATGAGGGCTTTCAATCATCACCCCCGAATAGCCTCCCAATCCCTTCAATCCCCCATATAAGAGTTCTCCATTTTCATATAATCTAAATTTAATATTGCCTGATCCCTCTTCGTTTTCAAATTCCTTCAAATTCAAAGTTAATTCCTCTAATGTGTTGGGATCAATTTTCTTTTTCTTAAAATCTCTAACCGACTTCCTACTCTTCAAAAAATTTGCCATTATCATTTTTATGCCCCCTCCATTTAATTTTATGTTTAATCCAATTTATACATTTAGACTCATACTTCATCTTCTAATCAATGACCCTAAAGTTCTACCCTGGTAACTCTTACCTCTTACCTTTTACTTATTACCTATCCGGAGATCCTTCGCTTTACGCTCAAGGATGACACAGCAGTAATTATCCCGATAAGCTCAACCCTAGCAATTCTTTACTCTTAGTTCTTCACTTTTCTTTCAATTGTGAATTGTGAATCGTGAACTGTGAATTGAATTAAGTTGTGAACTGTAATATATTATTACCCTTTATTATAAGTAAATATAGGTTTTGTGTACAAAGAAATAAAAATTTATGATAGAATTATTAATGTATACAATTATAAGGGGTAATTATTTATATTTCTCCCATTACAAAGGAGCAATTATGGAACTAAGTTTAAATCAAGAAAAAGCAATTAATCATGTCAATGGGCCTGCTTTGGTACTGGCTGTACCCGGAGCAGGAAAAACAACAGTGATAATACATAGAACAATAAATCTAATTTCCAATCATCGGGTAAATCCCGATAAAATTCTATCCATTACATTTAGCAAATCTTCTGCTATGGATATGAAGAATAGGTTTGAAAAAATGTATCCGGGATTTAATAGGACAGGCATTAAATTTTCTACTATCCATTCCTTCTGTTATGGATTAATAAGAGAATATGCGTATATAAAAAAAACAGATTATAAATTAATCGAAGAAGAAAAAAATGCGTTTAATAAATATAATCTCCTTAAGAAGATATATTTAGAAATCAATAATGAGTATATAACGGAAGAAAAGCTTGAAATTCTAATAAGTGCTATAAGCTACATAAAAAATATGATGATAAATCCAAATGACTTTATCAATGCCAATAAAATTGAAATTGATAACTTTTTGAGAATTTATACTGTTTATGAAAATTATAAAAAAAGACATAATTTGTTGGATTTTGATGATATGTTGACTATTTCCTTGGAAATCCTTAATTCAAATAAATATTTGCTTGCGAAATATAGGGATAAATATAACTATATTCAACTGGATGAAGGTCAAGACACATCCAAGATACAGATGGAAATAATACGCCTCTTAGCAAGCCCTAAGGACAATCTCTTTATAGTAGCAGACGATGACCAATCCATATACGGCTTTAGAGGCGCCTATCCGCAAGGTCTATTTGATTTTAAAAAAGACTATCCCAAAGGCAAATTTTTTTATATGGAGAACAACTTTCGTTCTACAAAAAACATCGTTTCATTATCAAATAAATTTATTAAAAAAAATAAAACTAGATATAATAAAAACATTACTACTGAAAATAGCTATCTCGAACCTATCAATATTATAAAAGTTAATAATATTGATGAACAATATAAATATATACTTAAGGGATTGGAAGAAAATGGCCCAAATAGTACAGCTGTTCTTTTTAGAAATAATTTATCTGCCGTCGGTTTAATTGAAATCCTCGAAAAAAATAAGCTCCCCTTTAAAACTAGGGATACAAAGCTAAAGTTCTTTAATCACTGGCTGGTAAATGAAATCTTAAATCTGATGAAATTTGCCGAGGACACTTCTCGAATGGAGATATTTGAAAATTTATATTATAAAATAAAAGGATATATATCGAAAAAACAAATAAATTATGCAAAGACTTTGGACTCAAATGCTTGTGTATTCGATAGGATAATGGAATATCCGGGCATAAGTGAATTTTATAAAAAGAATTTAAGAGAATTGAAGTTGGACTTTAAAAGAATTACCAAATTAAAACCCTATGATGCTATTAAGTATATTGAAAGCATCTTAGAATATGGCGAATATCTAAAGGAAAATTCCAAAAAATACGGTATGACATATGATACCTTAAAAATGTATATTTTTTATTTAGAATTGATTGCAAAGTCGACTAACAGTCTCTCGGAATTTATCGGGAGATTAAATCATCTACAGTATTTATGCTCAAATTCTAATACAAACTCTGATTCTATTACCTTGTCAACTGTACATTCTGCAAAAGGATTAGAATTCGATAGAGTATATATGGTTGACTTAATAGAGGGTGAATTTCCAAACTTTAATCAAGATTCATCAGAGGATCTTGAGTCTTTAGAAGAAGAAAGAAGATTGTTTTATGTTGGAATGACAAGAGCGAAAAAATATCTAACCCTTATTACCTACAAAAATTTAGAAGAAAAACAGCTTGAACAATCCAGATTTTTAGATGAATTACAAGAATTAGATTAATTTATGATTAAAATCCTAAAAAGATGCAATACTATTAATGCAAAAAGTATTATATTTTTAGGAGGGTAGAAAATGGAAAAGCAAAGAAATAGGAACAATAACAACAATAACAACAATAACAAAAATGACAACAGGAAAAATGAAAACAACAGAAATGACAATAACAAAAATGACAACAGGAATCAAAAGAATAAAAGAAACGAAGAAAATGAAGAATAACTAAAATGGGAAAGGTCCTCAAATTGAGGACCTTTTCTATTTAATTACAAATTCTTCAATTCCTTCTGTATCTACTAAAAAGCCTTCTTCACTTTCCATCGCAAAATGACCAGATTCATAAGGCACGCCATTTACGGATATATACACTCTTTCCGAGTCATAAAATTTACCAAAGGTATTGACTATGCTTTTTAAAACTTCAGACTCTAAGGCAGTACCTTCTTTAGTATTCATTAACAATTCTTTCGAAAAATCAACTTTTACTGTCCACTTATTAGTTCTGTCAAAATGAATACTATTAATTTTTATATCCTTTGCCAGTGGTGCTATCAACTCATTTGAAGGTACATTTTTAAGTTTTTCTTCAAATAATTTCTCTATGCTTTGATTAGTATAAAAAAGAATTTTGTCTTCCAGATATACTGATCCGACATCCGAATATAATGGATAAAAAAATTGACTTACATGCTCTAAAGGTTTTGCTTCAATAGAGTTTAGAAGTGTTTCAATTTCATCTCCTTCAGAACCAAATATTCTAGCAACTAAACCTATATTTTTCACATAATACTCTTTTTCGATACCCCCGTCTTTATATTTCGTAACGGTCTCCAATGCTTTGAATTGCCCATAAGGTGTATCAATAGGTTTGTCTAAATTCGTTATTTCTTTAGTATCCCCATCCTCTGTTGACCACGAATTGCCTACAGCTATTGGCTCTTTAAGAATTATATTTTCTTTATCAGCCTTTACATTAAGCATGTTTTCAATATGATAAAATTCGCCTTCACTATAAACCTCAGATAACGCACCATCTTTGTATTCAACAATCTTTATTATATTTGTACCGGGATTCATAATTTTCAGCTGTGCTTTGTTGTCATCAATAAATTCTACAAACACCTTTTGCTCTGCATATTCGTTTCCAATACCTTCATATTCATAAATCTTGTTCTCATAAAAAGGATAATAATCTGTGGCCTTTACCCCTTCATCTAATGCTATAGCTTGGTCACTTGTATTAAGTGTATTATTCTTTTTAGCACCGGTAGAAGTCTGACATCCTCCTATAACCAAAATAAGTGTTAATAATGCAATAATATATAAATGTTTTTTCATATATAATCACCCCTTAAGGATTATTACCTGTATATATTTTTAATATACCTATTAATATTATAATACATTTTAAGGGATATATATTTACGAAACATTTACAAATTGAGTTTTTCCACTCTTATCTGTTCCTATTAACTATTATCTATCTTTTAAAACCGGAGATCCTTCGCTTTACGCTCAAGGATGACACCGCAGTAATTATTCTGATAAGCTCGACCACAGCAAAACTCTTAGTTCTTAACTCTTCACTTTTCTTTAACTGTGAATTAAATCACAATACCTCTACATTAGGGTCTAATTTATAGATTACATCTTTACGTTCTACAATGATAATTGCTCTTTCTGATAGCTTTTTATCTTCTCTTATGGACTCAAGCAACAATCTATTTGGATTTATTGCAATCGGATTTCCCATCATTCTTAGCATGGACAAATCTCCTGTGGTATCCCCATAAGCATAACTATTTTCCAAATCGACATCATATTTTTTAATTAGCTCCTTTATTACCCTTTTTTTGCTTTCAGAATCCCACATTTTGACAATCTCACCTGTAAATTTATTGTCTTCATCAACCAAATACAGCGTTCCCCTAAATTCTGTGGCCCCATATTTTTCAGCCATCTTAGACACTAAAAAGTCAGGGCTTCCGGAGATGAAAAATACCTTATGTCCTTGTTTTTTATGCCATTCAATCTGATTTCTGGAATATTTATAAACCATATCCCCATTTACATTGATGACATGATCAGCAATAAATTCAATATATAGTTTGTTTACTCCTTTAAGATTTTCTAAATAAACACCGGCTAATGTTTCCAGATATTGTTCAAAATCACCATGTCGCTTTTCCCATTCATCATACACCTTTTTTACTTTTGTATACCATATTTCAGGATCAATAACTTCAAAGTTAATTAATTTTATAAAATGTTCAATCATCAAGGAGTTTCTGAATATTGTACCGTCAATATCAAAAAACGCAGCTGTATTTTTCATATCCACCATCCACCCAATTCTTTTTTTATTATTATTACAGTATATGTATTACCCAGAATCAGGAGATCAATTCACTGTTTCAATTCACGATGTGTTCCTTTTTCACTTTATTAAAAACTCGGTAATTATAACCGCTGAATCAGCACGTGTGATGCTGATTTTTTCTTCATCATCTGTTTCTAGAATAAACAGCGAAAATCCATCAATATTTCTTCTCTTATCATCTATATTTATGACAAAATCATCCATAGAAAATACAGTCACTATTTCTGACTTTTTAAGAAGATATTTGTCTTCCTCTTTTAAAATCTGCATCTTTGCAATATTGCCACCTTTTATAATAAAATTGTAGTCTCTACAGTCAAGGGTATTCTTTGAAAATGTACTCCATGAACCATCAAAATATTCCACTTCATATTTGTTCAATTCTCTGTTATATAAGCCCTCATGATATACGCTTAGTTTTCCCTCTAAAGGTAAAATGTATCTTTGATAATTAGTAAAATCTGAAAACTTTGATTCAGTAGATGTAAATGTAGCTGACGAAATTCTCCACAAAAAATCTTTCTCAGAAAAAACCGCATTCTCCGGGTATATTGCTAATTGAGTTGTTTCTCCACCAGCCCATTTTGTAGTAACAAAATCTTCTTTATTAATAATCTTTTCTTTCATATTGAACACTTTCCTTCTAAATTTTAAAATCTTTCATCGCCTTGTTAAACTCTTCGATTTTCCACTCATCTTTTACTAGCGGAAGGTTTGCTTCTATGTTCATTAAACATCCATAACTCGCTAAAATCAGTGCCCTTGAAAAAGTATTTACGTCGAAATAACATAGAAGTAATACTTTCTCAGTAGTCTTCTAAAAGCGGGTCTTTAAGTTGTATGATTAATAATTTTTATTGTTCGTCTAACAATCTTTTTTCTAGTATTTGATCTATACTAAAGTTTTCTATTTGTAGGTAATATTCTGCTACATCAAGTAAAGACTTCATAGGAACAGTCCCGATAACTTCGCTTCCTACCACATTTACTCCATATCTTCTTGCTTCCATTTTTACCATTTCAAAAGCTTGGTAAACTGCTGATTTTTCATAGTTTACCAGATTCATTGAAACTTGGGTTTGATTTCTTTCTTCAAGTTTTAGTCCTATGGCTTTTACATATCTTAGTCCCCCACCAATATGTCTTATTTTCTTTGCAATTTTACTTGCTATTTCTACATCCGGGGTGTCTAGATTTATATTGAATGCTACCAATGGAACCCTTGCTCCTACTGCTGTAGCGCCACCTTTTACATTCATCTCTTGAGGTCCAAAGTCTGGTTTCCATTCTTCTTTTTTTATTTTTTCAAAGAAACCTTCATATTGACCTTTTCTTACATCTGCAAGATTTCTTCTATCGGGAGTTGTTGCTGCATCTTCATATAGATATACTGGAATTCCCCAGCTTCCTATTTCAGCTCCTACTTCTTTTGCAACATCTACACATTCAGCTATTGTTACATTGGATACAGGTGTAAATGGAATAACATCTGTTGCACCCATTCTAGGGTGAGCTCCTTCGTGTTTTGACATATCTATAAGTTCAGCAGCTTTTCTTGCAGAATTTATAGCAGCTTCTCTTACTTGCTCTGGGGAGCCTATCATTGTAAGTACTGTTCTATTGTGGTCTTTATCAGATGAATAGTCTAAAATTGTAATACCTTCAATTTTTCTAACTTCATCTATAATTTGTTCTACTATTACCTCATTTCTTCCTTCACTAAAGTTTGGTACACATTCCATTAATTTTTTCATAATTTCCTCCTTATTTTTATTTTATCAAATCTTTTACAAATATTTTTTAATATATACATTTTGTGGGTA